>Ga0256842_1001013_pt1 | contig 23792 bp, 35 predicted proteins | sample 4559240metaG_FD_185973 | JGI IMG/M metagenome (GOLD analysis project Ga0256842, IMG submission 185973) | Hydrothermal vent microbial communities from Guaymas Basin, Mexico - 4559-240 | ecosystem: Environmental > Aquatic > Marine > Hydrothermal vents | place: Mexico: Guaymas Basin | collected... | reverse complement strand
TAATAACTTTATAAACCCCTCAACGAACCACCGCACATGAGCCACTACTACTCTGAAGAGCCCAGTAGCCCACTAAAAACAAAGATTATTGAGCTTTGTATCAGAGGGCACTGTTTCAAGTTCATGACTGCCAGCGGTGTCTTTTCATTTGGTAAACTCGATAGAGGAACCGAACTGCTTATCAAGAACATGGTACTCGATGAAGATTGGCGTGTTCTCGATTTGGGCTGTGGTTACGGTGCCATAGGAATTGTCGCCTCGCGATTTGTTGAATATGTTGTGATGACGGATATCAATAGGAGAGCTATCCAAATCGCAAAGAAAAACTTAAAAATCAACGACGTTAAGAACGCAGAGGTGAGATGGGGAAGTCTCTATAATCCTGTAAGTGGAGAAAAGTTCCACAGCATAATCACAAATCCCCCTGTGCATGCAGGCAAAGAAACTCTAAGGGAAATAGTTATAAATGCTCCCCGGCATCTTCACGATGGAGGCTTGCTTCAGCTCGTGATTAAAACGAAGCAGGGCGCAAAATATATTAAGGCCCTGATGGAGGAGAATTTCGCCGAAGTAAGAGAGCTAGCGAAGGGATCTGGTTATAGAATCTATGCCGGGATCGCCTAGCCTGGGATGGCGCGGGCCTTGAGAGCCCGTGTCCGCTTGGACACCGGGGTTCAAATCCCCGTCCCGGCGCCAAAATCCTTGCAGAGGATTTGGAGGTGTATTTATAATGACGGACAATTTCAGGCATATAGTGCGTGTAGCGGGTGTTGATTTAAATGGAAATAAACAGCTCAGATGGGCGCTCACAGGAATTAGAGGCATAGGAATAAACTTTGCCACAATGATATGTAGGGTTGCAGGAATTGACCCACATATGAAGGCAGGATACCTTACAAATGAGCAGGTTAAGAAGATAGAAGGTATTCTTGAGAATCCAGTTAAGCATGGAGTTCCATCTTGGGCTGTTAACAGACCAAAAGATTATGAGACTGGACTCGATAAACATCTCATTACAGCCAAGCTCGTTATGGCATGGCGTGAAGACGTCAACAGACTCAGGCGTATGAGGGCATACAGGGGAATAAGGCATGAACTCGGCCTACCGCTAAGGGGACAGAGGACAAGATCAAACTTCAGACATGGCGCAACTATAGGTGTAAGCAGAAGAAAGAAGTGAGGTGATTCAGATGGGAGATCCTAAGAGACAAAGGAAAAAGTATGAAACTCCATCTCATCCTTGGATTAAGGAGAGACTTGATAGTGAAAGAGTCTTAATGAGAAAGTATGCTCTCAAAAACAAGAAAGAACTTTGGAAGCATGAGACTCAGTTAAAGGAGTTTAGGAGAAGGGCGAGAAGGTTATTAGCAGCAAGAGGAAAACAGGCTGAAATTGAAAGACAGCAGCTACTTCAGAGATTAACCAGACTAGGTCTTCTTCCAGAAGGCGCAGCTCTTGATGATGTTCTCTCACTGACTTTGGAGGATATCCTTGAGAGGAGACTTCAGACGATGGTTTTCAAGAGAGGTTTAGCAAGAACAATCAAACAGGCAAGACAGCTAATTGTTCATGGACACATAGAAGTATCAGGCCAGATTATAAGGTCTCCCAGTTACCTCGTCCTTAAAGAAGAGGAGTCTGGGATAACATATGCCCGAAACTCACCATTCACGAAGGAGAGCCATCCTGAGAGGATGGTTATCGAACAGGCTAAAGGTAAAGGTGAGGCACAATGAGTGAGGAAAACCAGACCCAGATCAATCTCAAGAAGAAGGAGAAGTGGGGAGTTGCCCACATATATTCATCCTATAACAACACCATCATTCACATCACAGACCTTACAGGGGCAGAAACCATCTCAAGATGGAGTGGTGGTATGGTTGTCAAAGCTGATAGAGATGAGCCATCACCCTACGCTGCCATGATTGCAGCAAAGAGAGCCGCTGAAGAAGCTATGGAGAAGGGTTTCACTGGCGTGCATATCAAAGTTCGTGCCCCAGGAGGAAGTAAGAGTAAATCTCCTGGACCAGGTGCACAGGCAGCCATCAGGGCCCTCGCGAGAGCAGGTCTTAGGATAGGCCGCGTTGAGGATGTCACGCCAATCCCCCATGATGGTACAAGACCAAAGGGTGGCAGAAGGGGCAGAAGAGTTTGACCTCTTTAAAACTTCTTTTTTGGTGAGAAAAATGGAGATTGGAGTTAAAATTCTCGAAAAAAGGGAAGATTCAATTCGTTTTATTCTCGAAGGAGTTAGTCATACGTTCGCGAATGCCCTTAGGAGAGCCATAATAGGGGAGGTCCCAACATTTGCTGTGGATGAGGTTGAATTTTTTGAAAATGACTCAGCTCTTTTCGATGAAATTCTTGCTCACAGATTGGCAATGATACCCCTAACAACCCCTGCTGATAGGTTTGAACTCGATTCTCTGGAGTTGGATGATTACACTGTAACGTTAAGCCTTGAGTTTGAAGGTCCTGGAATGGCCTATTCAGGAGATCTAAGAAGTGATGATCCTGACATAAAACCTGCTAATCCGAATATCCCGATAGTTAAGCTAGCTGAGGGGCAGAGAGTAACATTCAACGCCTATGCCAGGCTTGGAAGAGGAAAAGATCATGCAAAATGGCAGCCCGGCTTTGCATATTATAAATACCTTACACGAATACACATCAGCAAAGAGATTCCTGGATGGAAAAAAATTAAAGAACTCGCTAGAAAGAGAAAACTGCCGGTTGAAGAAAATGAAAAAGAGCTTATAGTAACAACATACAAGAGCTTTTATCTCCCGCGAGAATTTGACCAGTATAGAGGAGAATTGATATCCGAAGAGGCATTGCCGTATACATTTGTATTCACAGTTGAAAGTAACGGAGAGCTCCCCGTTGAGGAAATGGTGGCTATAGCGCTCAAAATCCTCATGAGGAAGAGCGATAGATTTATAAACGAGCTTCATAAATTAGCCGAGTGACGCGGGGGTTGCCGAGCCTGGTCAAAGGCGCGGGATTTAGGGTCCCGTCCCGTAGGGGTTCGCGGGTTCAAATCCCGTCCCCCGCATCATCAAGATCACCCCGTCCCTCGGTGCGAGAATTGTGAAGGAGGAATGTTCATGAAGAGGACAGGTCCAACTGATATTAATTTGAGAAAGCTCATTCGCTATTTGAGAAAAAAGTCAAATGAGGAAGGAGTAAAGATATGGAAGGATATAGCCTGGCGTTTGGAGAGGCCAAGGAGACAGAGGGCTGAAGTAAATGTGAGCAGGATAAACAGATATACCAAAGATGGCGATATGGTTTTGGTCCCCGGAAGCGTTCTCGGTGCAGGAAAGCTTGAGCATAAGGTCACAGTTGCGGCATGGAAGTTCAGTGAAAAGGCTAAAGAGAAGATAGTAGAAGCAGGTGGCGAAGCGATAACAATTGAAGAGCTCATTGAGAGAAACCCCAAAGGTAGTGGAGTAATTATAATGGAGTGATGAGCTATGAGGATAATTAACGCTGAAGGTTTGATCCTTGGAAGGCTTGCATCAAAGGTTGCTAAGATGCTCCTTGAGGGTGAAGAGGTCATTATAGTCAATGCTGACAAAGCTATTATCACAGGCAATAGAGAAGACATTTTTGCAAAATTCAAACAGAGAACTGAACTTAGAACGAGGACTAACCCAAGAAGAGGTCCATTTTATCCAAGGAGAAGCGATGAAATAGTCAGGAGAACAATAAGGGGAATGCTCCCCTGGAAAACCAATAAGGGAAGGAGAGCATTCAAGAAGCTCAAGGTTTATGCAGGGGTTCCGAAAGAGTTTGAGGGAAAAGATTTTGAGATCATAATGGAAGCCCATATGTCACGGCTGGCAACTCCAAAATACGTTACTGTTGGAGAGGTTGCGAAGTTCCTCGGTGGAAAGTTCTGAGGTGATAAAAATGAAGGTGATCCAAACATCTGGAAAGAGAAAAACAGCTGTCGCGAGAGCTACAATCAGAGCGGGAAAAGGTAGAATTAGGATTAACCACAAGCCAGTTGAGATAATTGAACCGGAAATGATAAGGTTCACGATTATGGAGCCACTGGTTTTAGCAGGTGAGGAAATAGTCAACAAAGTCGACATAGATGTCAAAGTCGAAGGCGGAGGAATTATGGGACAGGCTGAAGCAGCGAGAGTTGCTATAGCACGTGCGTTGGTTGAGTGGACAAATGACATGAATCTCAAGGATAAATTCATAAAATACGATAGAACAATGTTGGTTGGAGATTCAAGAAGGACAGAGCCGCACAAACCGAACAGATCAACAAAGGGTCCCAGAGCCAAGAGACAGAAATCGTATCGTTGATGCTTTCGTTTAATTTCTCTTAAAAGTTTAAGAAGGTGATTTGGGTGATAGTACCCGTGAGATGCTTCACATGTGGGAAAGTCATTGGAGATAAATATTACATCTTCAAAGAGCGGGTTGAGCAGGGAGAGGATCCTGAAAAAGTCCTCGACGATCTTGGAATTGAAAGATACTGCTGCAGGAGAACCCTACTGAGTCACGTTGAGCTAATTGATGATATAATGAAGTATAAAGTATATTGAAAAACCACATTTCTGGGGGGCCGTGGGGTAGCTTGGCCTATCCTCCCGGCTTGGGGTGCCGGAGACCCGGGTTCAAATCCCGGCGGCCCCACCAAAATTTGCATGGGTGATGGCTATGTTTAGATACACGAGGTTTGAAAAGGCGAGAATTGTAGGGGCAAGGGCGTTGCAGATAGCTATGGGGGCACCGGTGCTCATAGACGTTCCGGAGGGTATAACACCTTTAGATGCTGCTATGCTTGAGTTTGAAAAGGGCGTTGTACCAATTACGGTAATAAGACCGAGTTGATGGCCATGACAATAATAGAGAATGTGATTGGAAGGGTTGCTGTCCTCAAAGGGGGTAAATATTCCATTGAGGTCGATGTAATAACCAGCTCCGGCTTTGGAAGATTTGCCGCCCCTATTGATAAGAACCCTTCACTATACATTGCAGAGGCACACAGAGCTGTCAGTGAGGTTGATGAAATTATAGGGCCTGAACTGATAGGCTTTGATGCTCAGGAGCAGGAAATTATCGATAGTTACCTCTGGGAAATTGATGGCACTGAGGATTTGGGTCATATAGGTGCGAACACAGCTTTAGCTGTCTCTGTTGCAGTTGCAAAGGCAGCTGCGGGCGTCAAAAAACTGCCCCTATACAGCTACATAGGCGGCACATTTACAACTGAGCTTCCTGTTCCGATAATGAGTGTGAGCAGTGATGAAATGTTTGACTACTATATCATGGTAAGGGATCTGATGGAAATCACTGACATCGTCGATGCCCTTGTAAAGATAGAAGAACATGCTAAAAATAAATCACTTGAAGCTCTATCTAATGCATCAGGAAAGGCTAGCGATGAGCTTGGTCTTGAAATTGCCCTTGGAATAATTCAGAAAAAGCCTCTTGAAATGGAAGATGTGCTCAATATAGTTGAAGACAACAACATTGCATATATAAAGCCGAGAGGAAATGAAGAGCTCTTCCTTGAGCTAGTTGCTGGAACCCATGGAGTATTCATAGATGGAGAAAATCTCTTCAAAGAGAAGGATATACTTGATAGACGCTACTATAATGCACTTTCCATAAAACCCATAAATCTGGGCACGCTCACAGATTTATACAATCTCGTAAATGATGCCAAGTCGGAGAGAATAACTCCGATTTTGGCAGAAGCAATGTTTGAATCCGCAGATGGGGCTCTACCTCATCTGGCTGTAGGGCTTAACTGCCCTGCTTTAATGCTCCATAGAGATTCGATTGCTAAGATAAATGAGCTGATTAGAATCGCTGAGGATTTGGGCGAAAGAGGAAGGATAATAACATTTGAGGGGTGAAGAAAATGGAGGAATATTTAGTCCCACTTGATCAGTATCTGGCAGCTGGAATACACATTGGAACCCAGCAGAAGACGAAGGATATGAAAAAGTTCATATACCGTGTTAGGCAGGACGGCCTCTACGTCCTTGACGTCAGAAAGACCGATGAGAGGCTCCGTACAGCAGGGAAATTCCTGGCTAAGTTCGAGCCACAGAGCATACTTGCCGTAAGTGTCAGGCTTTACGGACAAAAGCCGGTTAAGAAGTTTGGTGAGGTCACAGGTGCCAAGGCAATACCCGGCAGATTCCTTCCGGGAACCATGACAAACCCAGCAGTCAAGAACTTCATGGAGCCTGATGTTCTCATAGTAACTGACCCAAGAGCTGATCATCAAGCGTTGAAGGAGGCTGTTGAGATAGGTATACCTATTGTTGCACTCGTGGATACAGAGAATTTCCTCAGCTATGTCGACTTAGCAATTCCAACAAACAATAAGGGTAGAAAGGCTCTTGCTCTGATATACTGGATACTTGCAAGGGAAATACTCTACAACAGAAAGGAAATTGAAAGCAGAGAGGATTTCAAGATACCTGTTGAAGACTTTGAGATGAAAATCATAAGAACCTGAGATTTGATAAACACCTTAAAATGAAATAAAAACTTATAACAGTGTTTAAGATAAATGGTAACTTTAAGAAAAGTCTATAAAAGAGAATAAAATCCCTGCACAATTCCAACGGCATGACCTCGAACTACCGAAACCTTTTTAATTTTCCTAAATAGGCTTATTCATGAGCGGGGGTGCCCGAGCCTGGCCAAAGGGGGCGGACTTAAGATCCGCTGCCGCAGGGCTGCGCGGGTTCGAATCCCGTCCCCCGCACCATCATCAAGATCATGAGGTGATTAACATGGCGAGATTTCCTGAAGCAGAGGCAAGGATATTTAAAAAGTATATCTGCATGAGATGCGGTGCTACCAATCCATGGAAAGCTAAGAAGTGTCGTAAATGTGGCTACAAAGGTCTCAGACCAAAGGCAAAAGAACCGAGAGGCGGAATGGGCCGCTGAGGCTCATTCTTCCAATTTCTCTATTGTATTTCTGAGAAAATTCAGTCCTTCTTGAAATAATTTTCTACCCTTTTCTGTGAGCTTATAATACTTTCTTGAAGGTTTTCCTGTTTCACTCTCCTGCCATTCAGCCGTCACATACCCATCTTTTTCAAGCTTGTATAGCACAACATAGGAACTCACAGTGGCAGGCTCAAAACCGAATTTGTCCTTTATTTTTTCCTTAAGTTCATAGGCATACATAGGCCTCTCCTTTAGTAGATTTAATATATATATCCACAAAACTTCCTTTGTTAGCTTATTCTTGAGTCTTCCCATTGGATCTGACATCATTATCACCGCTAAGCTTTATATCTTGCAAATATTTTCATGACATGAAATTTAAATATTTTGGAGGGTAAAATATTTATTTCCGTAATCCAATTCTCTGTGGTGATGAAATATGGCAACGTTGGATATGAACGGTATGCTCGGTGATGTTGGGATTGGTGGAATAGCAGGTTTTGTAACTGGGTTTGCACTGAAGAAGCTGATGAAATTAGCGATGGCTTTAATTGGAGCATACATCCTAAGTCTCTTCTGGCTTCAGCAGAAGGGTGTTATAACTATTAACACTGATAAGCTATTTAATCTCGCAGGAAGCATGACAGCCCAGATAACAACTCTTGGGGAGAAGGTTCTTGGAATACTGCCAGGAACAGGGGCATTTGTAGCAGGTTTTTACTTAGGATTCCATAAAGGTTAAATCTCTCTTTCCCCTTATCCCTCTCATGAGTTATGAGAAGAACTTAATAGTAAGGCATTCCTTAGCCTCTGTAATCGCATTAGCAGTCTTTGGGAGTACTAGGTTTATTTATAGTATTGCAGTTTCACGAAAATATGGTGTTGAGATTCTTGGCTCTGCCAATTCGCTTATCTCTCAGGCTTTCCTTATCGCAATTCCTTTAAGTTTCTTTGCCGTTGCCCTTGGAAAATATTCCTCAGAGTTCCTCGGGAGAGGTTGTACCGAGAGAATCAGTTCAATAGCTTCAGTTTCATTCCTTTTCCCTTTCTTAGGGTCGTTTATAATACCATTTAACATGTATATAGGTTTGATATCAGTTCTCAGGGCCCTTCAGCTTACGGTGAGGAACTTCTTTTATGGAATACATCGGGGAGAAATTTATGCATATATTGTTATCATTGGCTTTATAGCATTTTTGAGTGGATTTATAACGTCTGAGGTTTATCTGCCATATATCCTATTCCTCGGGCTAATTCCAATAACAGCTTTTGGCTATTTGGTTAAAAATCACTTAATTGGAAAGCCAAGAATGGAAGATATAAAACTCCTTATGTCTTACTCCTCTTTTGCATTTCTTGGAACTCTTTCTGGAGTTTTTCTAATTCAAGGGCCATATTTTCTGAGTGAAAAGCTTGGGAGTGCAGAGATAGCAGGTAGGGTCTCAGCTTCTCTCTCTGCGGCATTTCTCTTGACATATCTTCCTCAAGTTCTTCAGTCTGCAATAATGCCTCTTTATTCATATAAATATGGTCAAAATGAAATGGAGTATGTTAAGGACCTGTCTGAAAGGTTGACAGAAATTATGGTTCTATTAACATCCATTGTAGTATTCTTCTTGCTGATTTTTGGGAAGGAAGTACTCTCCATATTCTTTGGATTCTCGCTAGGTGATGAGTTTTATATTGCACTTATCGCGGTTGAGGTCTATATTGCCTATAATCCGAGTATAGTAGCCTTGAATTCTACGAAATACGTTAAGACTGGTAGTTTAATAGCATCATCTGGAGCAGCAGTTTCGCTTGTTTCTTGGATTTTCATGATACCCCTCTTTGGTGAGTATGGAGCCATGAGCGGACTTTTCCTTGGTTACGTTACAATCCTTTTAGGAACTGTATATGTTTCAATGAAGAACCTTCATGTGTCTCCTTCAGTGTATAAATTTCTTCTTATAGCAGTTGTCCTTCAGATGTCTGTTTTTATTTCAAAAACTGCTCTCGTTGCTGGGTTTTTAGTCTTTTTACTGTTATCAAAAAGAAGAATAAGAGAGATTATCAGACTCTTCCATGGTAAAGAATCTTAATAAGCTCAGGAGGAAGTTCTTCCTTTTTTATTCTTTCTTCTATTGTCCTCTTGTCATAATCGACTTCTATGAACTTTGTGTGGAGTGTGTCTACATCTATGAGTGCAAATGTTGCCCTATGTTCCTTTCCTGGAGGAAATCCTATACTGCCAGGGCAGACCACTCTTCCATATCTCGTCATGGCATTTACAGGGTATTTTGGTGATGAGACTAGTAATATCTCATAATCTTTTACAGATCGCATTATTGATTCATAGTAAGAAGTTGGCTGTTCGGGTAATACTCTTCCCTCGAAAGGATTCAATGGACTGCCATAAACACCAAATATATCGTTCTTTCCGATTTTATCCACAAGATATATGGGAATATCCCTAATGAACTCCCTACCTTCATGGCCAAGTTTGTCCCACGTGTATTTCAACGCTCTTTTAGTATATTCAGGAATATTCAGTTCCTCAATATAATCTGGACTCTCACTCATGCCAATGATTTGATCGTATTCTCCGCGGATAATTTTCACTCTGTTGTTCTTTGCAAGACTTTTGAGACTTCTTACGATTTCTTCTGGATAAGGAAATATCCCTGTAATATTCCCCAGGATATAGTATTTTTCTATCTTGTACCCATCTTCTTTGAGCTCCTCAATTTTTTCAAGGGCTTTAATCAATGCAGGAAAATTGCCATTTATATTAGCTAGAGCTACCACATGAGCCATCCTCTCACCTCCCAAGATTTTTCTTACCCAAATTAACTAAAAGTGTTAAAATATTTAAAGATTTCGAGGGATTCAAAGATACTGAAAGGATTTGTTGACAAAACCGAGATCCCATAACACATGACTCTTGAAAGACCTGCTGAGGTTATCTCTAAAGCCCTGCATAAAAGATAACAGAGTTAACCTGAAAAGCTCCATAATGAGTCAAGAAAAGCAAGCCTCAAACGGATTCTTACATACAAGATAGGAGCTTGTTCTACTAAACTGGCGGACCGGCGGGGATTTGAACCCCGGACCTGCGGCTTAGGAGGCCGCCGCCCTGTCCTAGCTAGGCTACCGGTCCACTGCCCGCTATTCCCTCAAAGAGAAGGATATTTAAACTTTACGGTGGAGATAGGTATGGTGATGATTTTGGTTGATGAGCTTGATAGGAAAATATTATCGCTATTACAAAAAGATGCGAGGCTTTCTTACAGGGAAATTGCGAAAGAACTTAAAGTCGCTGTGGGTACGGTGTATAACCGTATCAAAAGAATGGAAGAGAATGGTATCATACTCGGCTTCACTCCAAAGCTTAATTATGAGAAATTAGGCTATGAACTAACGGCCATAATAGGTATAAAAGCTCAGGGAAAGAAAATTATACAAATCGAGCAGAAGATAGCAGAGAATGAGCATGTGCTCTGCGTTTATGATGTTACAGGGGAATACGATATTATTGCAGTGGCTAAATTCAGAGGGAGGGAGGACATGAACAGATTTGTCAAGTGGTTGCTTTCAATTGATGGTGTGGAGAAAACCAACACACATGTCGCTATGGATATTGTTAAAGAAGATTTAGAATTGCCTCTTTAGTTATTTTGTTATGACAAAAACTTCTTTCATAAACCTTTTTGTGAAGTTTTCTATAGATTCGGCAGGTAGTTTTGTTTCTTTTCCGTTTATTTTGCCTTTAAAAATAAATGGACTACTTATTTCTAACTCGGAGAATACTTTAGGGGTTACATTCAAAATTCTTTTGAATTCTTCCATACTAGTCTTAATGATGACCCCCTGCATTTTGATTTCCTGTCCGCATTCTTCAATGGGGCAATAAAACTCAAATGGCCTTCCAACTTCGGCATCAACTATGATACTAATTCCCTGAACATTGTAAATTATAAATGTAGGGATTGGCATCACGCCCCAATTTTTACAAGTGCTTCAACTGGGATGTCGTATTCTTCTTTTAAATGCTCAAGGACATTGCCTACACTTATTAGGAAGAACATCCCCACGGGAATAGCTCCTGCTTGGTGACACATCTCTACCAAGGCTTTCTGTGTTTCTCCACTTCTTATAACATCATCTACGATGAGAACCTTTTCACCTTTTTTAAGTGCCCAGTGAGGTAGATATAGAGTAGTTACACTCCCAGAGGCACTTGGGATATAACTTACTTCGTAAAATTTTTCTACTCCAACTTCTTTCTTTTTCTTGGCATAGACTACCTCCACATTTAGTTCCTTTGCTATATGAACTCCCAGAGGGATTCCGTCTGTTGCCGCTGTAAGGATTTTTGTAACATCTTTGTCTATATATCTTGATGCCACCTCTTCAGCGATTAAACTCATTAGAGGAGTGTCACTTAGAACCATCATGTTGTCAAAAAATCCTCTCTCATCGAATTTTATTCTCTTTTTGACTTCCTCTTCTAGGTTTACATATGAAGAAAGCATTTTTAAAAGTTCTTTTGTTCTTTCGGAACTTGGAAGGACTTTTCCCCGAACATATCTATTCAATACCGTTATCGGGAGATTAGTTATCTTTGAGAGTTCTTCATATGTGTATGATTTTTTCAGGATTTTCAGTAGTGTAACAAGCCTTAACTTTTCTTGGACTGCCTTTATTTGACTCATATTCCCACCTCCAAGTAACCAAAATTAACAAGAAAATGTATAAATAGGTTTCGGTTCTAAATCAGGAGTGCTTAGTAATAAACCCGGTGGATCTGCATTCTAAATTTAATTCAAATTAAATAGATCGTGTTTCTCTCCTGTATTCTTCAATTATCTCATTAAAATAGTCCCTGACAAATTCTGGGGTTATTGGCTCTCCATTTGGATGGTTTATACCGGGACAGAAGTCATCTTCTCTTATATAAACTTCTAGTGTTGGGCCGTGCTTAATGAGGATAAATGGATACAGTCTGCATGCCCTTGGTCTGTAAGGGTATATCTTGCATTTTTTATTTTCGTCCAGAAAAATACAGGCATTATCAAACGGTCTCTTTTTGAGTGCATATCCTAAGAACTTGTCTCCTCTGTAGAACATCTTTTCATAATCTACAAACTCCCATGCATTGTATCCGAGTTCTTCAATCCGTGCTATATCCTCATCTCTTAATGGAATGTCAAGCTCCATACAACATTTTCCACAGTTTTCAATGCATTTAAATTTAAAAGAAGAGTTAGCTTTAATTTCCAAAGTTTCAAGATCTATAACCGCAACTAACCTTTTCTTCAAGTATCTACCTCCTGTAAGGGCTGGCTATAAGTGTTTCCGTCATTTCTATCTCCTTTATTTTTCTCAGTATTTTGTCATGGAATTCATCAAGTTCTTTTATGTTTTCCACTTCAATTCTTACCACGATGTCGTACTCTCCATATAACCTGTAAATTTCCCTAACTTTTGGTATGTCTTTGAGTTTATTAAAGACCTTCTCTTCATTTCCCGGCTTCACAACTATAAGGATGAAAACTTCTATCATATCATATACCACCTAAATTAAATCCCCTTGCAAGTTTAGAAAGTTTTCTCTTATCCATGCTCTTGAAGAATTTCTTCATTTGGTTGTACTGGTTCAGGAGTTCCTTTACATCTCTTGTTGTCGTTCCTGAGCCTCTTGCAATCCTTTTAATGCGTGAATAGTTTATAATCTCGGGGTGTGTGAGTTCCTCTTCTGTCATGGAGTCCATTATTATTCTGAATTTTCTTAATCTTCCTTCACTCACTCTAATTACATCATCTGGAAGAGAATAACCCAATCCCGGAATCATCTGGAGAATCTGTTTTAGGGGACCCATTTTACTCATTGCTTCAAGCTGGGCATACATGTCCTTTAGGTTGAACTTTCCCTTAAGGAACTTCTCAACATCCTCTTCCTTAATTTCTTGCTCTTTACTAAGCTGCTCAAATTTTTCGAGTAGTCCTTCTATATCACCCATCCCAAGAAGTCTTGAAACAAATCTCTTCGGGTCGAAAGGTTCGAGGTTATCGATTTTTTCACCTGTTCCTATGAATTTTATTGGTGCTCCTGTGGCTGCAACCGCAGACAATGCCCCACCTCCCTTGGCTGAGCCATCAAGCTTAGTGACGATTATTGAGCCTAAAGGAGTTGTCTCTTTAAAAGCTAGAGCCTGAGTATATGCCTGTTGACCGATTGTGCCATCTATAACCAGGATTACTTCGTGAGGAGTTATAGCACTGCTTATATCCTTCATCTCCTTCAAAAGGCCTGTTTCTTCCTTATGCCTACCTGCTGAATCAACAATTATCATGTCAACACCCTTCCGTTTGAAATACTCAACACCTTCTTTTGCAAGTTTTATTGCATTTTTTTCATTTGGGTCTCCAAATACTTCTATTTCAAAAGGCTCTACCAACTGTTTCAATTGCTGATAAGCACCTGGTCGCCAAGTGTCGGAACATACTAGGCCTACTTTGTATCCTTTCTTCTGAAAGTAACGAGCAAGTTTTGCTATACTTGTAGTTTTGCCTGAACCCTGTATTCCGACAGCCAATAAAATAGTGGGCTTCTCTTTTATTTCAATTGATTTAGCTTCCCTTCCTAAAAAGTTTGTTAATTCTTCATACACAATTTTTATTATATGTTCTTTTTTTGAGACGCCTGCTGGAGGTTTTTCTTCTAAGGCTCTCTTCTCAATCTTTTTGGTTAATTGAAGAACGAGACGCACATTAACATCAGCTTGAATAAGAGCTCTCTGGATATCTCTCACTATTTCTTTAACAAGTGCTTCATCAACAGTATTCGAGCGAGCTAACTTTCTTAATGCATTATTCAGGGCTTTCCCAAGATTCTCTAAAGCCATTGTCACTCACCATAAGAAACAAATCTCTAGAGTTTATAATTCTTAGGTCTAGTCTTAGGTTGTAAGTTGAGGGTTACTACAGAGAGAAACTTAAATACCTGTGAAAGCAGATAGCTTCCCGGTGATTAAAATGAAGGTTCATTACGAGTGTCTCTCCTGTATAATAACACAAGCCCAAAAGGTTACAGAGTTTAGTACAGAGGATGTGCAATTAAGGAAAAAAGCTATGATAAAAGTTGCAAAATTTTTAGGTGAGAATTTTGATAAATCCTCTATTCCTGCTATCATAGGAAGTGAGGTCTTTTTGATGTTATATGGATATCTTGGAAATGATGACCCCTTCTGGAATTACAAAACAAAATCCAACACTATAGCACGCTCTCTTGTTGATGATATTAAAAGACAGATGAATATTGATTTGAAAACTGCTTTAAAACTGTCAATTGCTGGAAATGTGATAGATTTTGCGGTTGGTTATGATCCCCAAAGAATAGAAGATGACATATTGGAAATGATCGATAGCGAGTTATATATTGACCAAAGCCATAAACTTTTTGAGAAACTTAGTAGAGCTAAAACTCTATTGTATCTCACGGATAATTGTGGAGAAATATATTTTGACAAACTGTTTCTTGAGAAGATAAGAGCTGAATTTCCTGAACTCAAAATCTATATTGCAGCTAAAGAAGGGCCCATAATAAATGACGCCACTGTCACGGATTTATTAAATGCTGGATTTCAAGATATTGGTAGTATAGTTTCTACAGGAAGCAGAATAGTTGGTGTTCCACTGGGGAAATTAAGCTCTAAATTCGTGGAGATCTTTAGGATGACCGATGTTATAATAGCAAAAGGACAGGGAAACTTTGAAACCCTAAGTGAATTCAAAGATGAGCGGGTGTTCTATCTTTTGAAAGCAAAATGTCCTCCAATAGCTCGAGAGTTGAAGGTCCCCCAAGGGGCTATGGTATGCGTTAAACATTGAACTCGTCGATCGACGATATTATTTTTAACGAAAAACGATTAGAAAGGTTTTTATATCATAATGTAGTATATATTTATGGTGATACCTATGGCAACGATAGTTAAAAAGGATATTAATAAGTTTGTTAAGGAGTTAAAAATGCATTACAGCGATGTTTGGAGGATGCCTAAGAGTGAATATCTCAAAAAACCTGATTTTGTTGTTATAGATCCGAAATCTGGAAAGAAAATAAAAGTCAGTTATGTGTCCCTTGATGATGGTGAGGTTATTAGTGTTGTATACGATGAACTAAGTTAATTTCGTTTTTTGTCTAATTTTAATTCATCATATTTCCAGTTTTTAAAAGTTTTTGAAAATTATTAAATACCTTTAATTCCAAAAGATAACGGTGGAAATATGAATCATGTTGATATTTATCATGAAGTTCTTGATTTAGCGTCTCAAATAGGGGATAGATACCTTAGAGCAATAACCTATGCAAGAATAGGTTATTACTTGTATAAATCTGGTTCGGAAGCTTATAAGGACGCATTTAAATTGGCTCTTGAGGTTGTTAGCAAAATAGAAAATCCTTTGAGAGCTGTTATGGCTTTAGTTGAGATTGGAAGTTATATCCAAAAGTGTAATTTAAAAAAAGCTGCCATGAAAATCTTTTATCAAGCCCATGAAGTTATTAGAGAGTTCCCCCAACCCTTGCATGATGAAATGTTGGAAACCTTAGTTACAAGACTGATCGAACTTGGAGTCTTGGATGATGCTCTCTTCTACAGCAGAAACATAAAAGATAATGTAAAAAGAAACGATATACTGCTCAAAATCCTCAAAGCATACCTAAAAGAGGAAAACATGAAACGAGCGTATATTACTGTTAAATATATCCAGGGCGAGCCATGGCACTCAATAGCAGCTATTGAGACACTTAAAGTTCACCTAAAGAGAGAAGAATTTGGGAGTGCTATAAAAATCCTAAAAAGCCTCAAAAGTGAGTACTGGCTTTCAGAGGCAATGCGTGAGGTTGCTGTGCATTTAAAGAATGCAAATGTGCCGAAAGAAACCTATGAGAAATTTGTCGATATAGCCCTAAGCATGCCAGGTTCAATTAGTCCTGAAGTTTTACGTTCATTGTTAATAGGTCTGGGGAGTTATGGTGAGACTTCGTTTGTAGTCAAGGTTATACACACCCTCTCTGAAGAAGAAAAAATCAAGGTTCTCAGTGGGTTGATATCCAACATAATAGATCAGGAGAACCTTTTAGAGGAGTTAGCAGAAAATTTGGACAAGGAGGAATTTGATCTGGTAGCGAAGATAATTTTAGATGAACTTCTCTCTAGAACTCCTGAATTAAGATATAAACGACTTGTTGAAAAGCTAGGCTTTAAAACGAGAGATGAACCTGTTAAGGCAAAATCTGTTACTTATCTTTCAAAGCTCAGGGAATATAACAGTGCAATGAAACTCGCCAAGGAAATTGAAGATACTTATGTTAGATCCTTAGCTTTTGGGAGTATAGCAGTTAGCATGTTACGGGAGGGCAATATAGATAGAGCTATAGACGCTGCATTAGAAGTCAAAGATCCAAAATGGGGATCATGGTTGCTGAGTGAAATCCTGACAAAAATACTTGAGCTCCAGGCAGGGGAAAATGTGGGTTATGATTTAGAGCACAAAGCCCATAAACAGAAGAAAATCTGGGAAAGAGAGTCAGGCTAACAAGAATAAATAATAAATAATGTTTTAAACATGCTGTTGAACTCTTTTCGGGTGATAGCATGCCAAGAATAGCCATTATTGGAGGTTCTGGAGTTTATGATCCAAAACTTCTGGAGAACATAAGGGAGGAAGAGGTGAAAACGCCCTATGGGAGTGTCAGGGTAAAGATTGGGGCTTACAGGGGGGAGGAAATAGCTTTCCTGCCGAGGCATGGGGAAAAACACAGCGTTCCGCCGCACAAAATAAACTACCACGCAAATATATGGGCTCTTCACGAGCTTGGAGTTGAGAGGATTCTGGCAACTTCAGCCGTCGGTTCGCTTAACGAAGCAATGAAGCCCGGAGACTTCGTTGTTCTTGACCAGCTTCTCGACTTCAGCAAGAGCAGGTACTACACCTTCTATGATGGGGAAGATTCACCCCATAACAGGAAGTTCGTGGCTCATGTGGACTTTACCGACCCTTACTGTCCGGAGTTAAGGAATGCGCTGATCAGAGCCTCCAGAGAGCTGGGCTTCACATACCATCCAACTGGAACCTATGCCTGCATGGAAGGACCGCGCTTCGAGACGAGGGCAGAAATCAGAGCATTGAGAATTCTAGGAGCTGATGTAGTAGGTATGACTCAGTGTCCCGAGGCTATCCTCGCGAGGGAGCTTGAGATGTGCTATGCAAGCGTTGCCATCGTTACAAACTTTGCAGCGGGGATAAGCAACACGAAGCTAACGCACAGCGAGGTCGTTGAGCTGATGGCCCAGAAGAGCGAGGAAATAAAGTATCTGCTGATGAAGGCTGTTGAATATATTCCGGTGGAGAGAAGATGTATGTGCAAAGATGCCCTGAAAGGAGCAACTGCCGAGTGATTTCTTGAGGGTGGCGCCCCGGCGGGGATTCGAACCCCGGACCTCGAGGTCCGCAGCCTCGCGCCCTATCCAGACTAGGCCACCGGGGCAGGCCAGTTAATCTTTTCAAAGGGGATTTATAAATCTATCCGTGTGATGTAGGATACTGTTAGGATAACCCGTGGGGTGCCTGATAATAAATCCGGTAGGCTGTTAATTATCCTGACAGTATCTGATGTAGCGAAAAGCTTATAAATTACCCCTGGCTCATTAACTAACGGCAGCAGAGCGGTGGTAGTCTAGTCTGGTCTAGGACTGCGGCCTGCCACGCCGCAAGCCCGGGTTCAAATCCCGGCCACCGCACCACTGTTTTACTCAAGAGTTCATCAACAAGCTCCTTCCATCTGAGTTTTCCTTCATTCAGAATTAGGCCTACCATGGCCCGGAAGGACATGTTCAAAGTCCAGCTTCCCGATTCATCCCGGGACCCATCGAGTACTGATGTGGAATTTCATACAATTTACCGTTTTCCTCATGGACGAGGTCTTCCGGAAAAACCGCCTTAAGCTCCTCTGCATAGAGAACTATGCTTCCGGGAGTATGCCCCGGCGAATGAACCACTCTGAGCCCTGTAATTTCATCCCCATCTTCAAGAGGGATATCCACCTTGACAGGCTCGCTTCACCTGTTATGTAGGGGATCTCCTCCCTGTGGGCTCCTTTAAAGTCTTAAGCGAGCCTATGTGATCGTGATGCCCGTGGGTTGCTATTATGACTTCAACATCATTCGGAGCAAATCTAATCTTCCTAAGATGCTCTAGAACCTTCTCATGCTCTCCTGAAAGGCCTGCATCTATAACAGCCACTCTTTTGTCCTGCACAATGAGATAAGCCTATCAACGAGGTGCACATTTAGAAAAGTGAGAAAAGCTAAGACAGCTCAAAGCTTCCTAAGCCCCGGAAACCACACCTTTTTTCCTTTCTTCTCCTTCTCTTCATCCCATTCTGCCAAAATTTTTACAGCCTCAGTTGCAACCATAGCCGCCTCTTTCTCTCCAGCTTTTCCAAACTCATTGGTAACTCTATTCGCAAAGACTGCACATACACTGCCAGCTCTCAGCCCGTAGATATTAGCTAAAGTGAATAGTGTTGCCGTCTCCATCTCGAAGTTGGTAACCCTTGCCTGCCTCAGGTCGTCCATTATATGCTTTGCGAAGCTCGGGAAGTAGCCATTGAGTCCGGGCCTCCCCTGGCCGAGGTAGAAGCTGTCCGTCGAGGCAGTGATGCCCAGGTGGTACCGCATGCCTAACGTTTCGGCGGCCTCGATTAATGCGAGGGTAACCTCAATGTCCGCAACCGCCGGATATTCAACACGCACGTACTGCTTTGATGTTCCCTCTAGCCTAACAGCCGCTTTGGCTATGATCAGGTCTCCGATTTCCATTCCCGGCTGTATTGCTCCGGTTGAGCCAACCCTTATGAAGGTATCCGCGCCTATTGCCGCTAATTCTTCAATTGCAATGGCGGTTGAAGGTCCACCTATTCCCGTCGAGGTTACGCTTATTGGGACTTCCTTATATTTTCCAGTGTGCGTTCTGTATTCCCTGTGAAATGCTATCTCCCTGGCCTTGTCCCAGAGGGAGCTTATCTTCGGCACCCTCTCAGGGTCTCCGGGCAGGAGAACGTACCTCGCCACATCTCCCGGCCTGCAAGCTATGTGATACTGATAACCCTCTTTTGTTTGTGGTCTATCCGCTGATACGAACTTCATGCTCCTCACCTAATAGGAGTTCTCGAAAGATAAATAAAAGCCTTTGCGTATTATTGCCGGTGGGAAAATGCTCAGATGCATCAGATGTGGTAGAACATATCCGAATGAGTTCAGGCTTGCTTGCGAATGTGGAGGTCTTCTTAATGTTGTCAGCAAATTTGAGAAACCTTTTGACGCTCTTCTCAAGAAGGAGTACTTTGATATCAGGAGGTATCTAGGCTTTCTTCCGATCAGGGAGGAGTATGCTCCAAGTTTAACCCTTCCAATAACTCCAATTGTGGAGAGGGAGATAAATGGGCTTAATGCTTTTTTCAAGCTTGAATATCTGATGCCATCTGGCTCGTTCAAGGATAGGGGTACATACGTGACGGTTGCAAAGCTCAAAGAGGCCGGGATTAGAGAGGTTGTCCTTGATTCCTCCGGAAATGCTGCGATAAGCCTGGCAATGTTTGCGAAATCAGAAGGCCTGAAGGTGCATATATTCCTTCCAAAATCCACGGATGAAGGAAAAAAGCGCATCCTCAAGAATCTGGGAGCTGAAGTTCATGAGGTTGATGGTTCAAGGATGAAAACCCATGAAGCAGCTTTGGAGTTTGATACGGGAACCTATATCTCCCACTGGCTCAATCCTTACTTTCTTGAGGGCACGAAGACGGTAGCCTATGAAGTTTTCGAACAGATAAGGAAGTTCGATTATGTTATCTCTCCTGCCGGAAGCGGTTCGCTTTTCCTCGGCCTCTGTAAGGGGTTTTCTGAACTGAGAGAACTGAGAAATGGGAAGCTTCCGGTCTTTATTGCGGTTCAAGCTTCAGGTTATGAAAGCCTCTGTAGCAGAAGCAAAGAAAAGAGCAGACTGGCTGAGGGCATAGCAATTCCCCAGCCTCCGAGAAGGGAGCAGATGCTCAGGGTTCTTGAGGAAACGGGAGGAACATGCGTTTCAGTTAATGATGAGGAGATAAAGAATGCTCTCCTGAAACTCTGGGACATGGGGTTTCTGGTGGAGCCAACCTCTGCGGTTGTGCTGGCGGCTCTTGAGAAGCTCACAGATTCAGGCAAAATTGGAGAAAAATCGAGGGTTCTCCTGCCCCTGACAGGTTCGGGACTGAAAACTGGATTGAAAATCACATAGTGTTTTCACATGTCATGAAACCTGCTGATACTCATGGAAAAGTAACCAGATATGCCCCAACAGCATACTAAAATCAAAACACTACAGATATAAATCCTGAAGCGGAAATAATCGAGGGTGAGAACATGAGGTATCCTGTAGTTGCTGGGCAGTTTTATCCAGCTGGTGAGGAGCTTGTGGCAGTGCTCGATGAATTTTTCAGTGATCTTGGCGGAGAAGGCAGCGGGAGGAAAATTACTGCAGGTGTTGTCCCTCATGCAGGCTACATCTTTTCAGGATACACTGCTTCGAGAACCTATAAAGCGATATATGAGGATGGTCTTCCGGAGACATTCGTTATAATAGGGCCGAATCACACTGGATTGGGCTCTCCTATAGCGGTCTATCCCTCCGGAAAATGGCGCACATCTCTCGGCGACGTCGATGTTGATTCCGAGATGGCTAAGGCGATAGCGAAGCTTTCTGGAATAGCCGACCTTGATGAGCTGGCACATAAGTACGAGCACTCTATCGAGGTTCAACTCCCTTTCATCCAGTACATAGCAGAGAAGGCTGAAAAAGATGTCAGGATAGTTCCGATAGCCCTCGGCTTGCAGGAGGAGGAAACAGCAGAAGCCCTCGGGAAAGCTATATTTGAAGCCTCTCAGGAGCTTAACAGGGACGTTGTCGTTACTGCGAGCACCGACTTCATGCACTACGGCCCGATGTACGGCTACGTGCCCTTCAGAGCCAGAGCCGCTGAGCTTCCGCACAGGATAAAGGAGTGGGATTTTAGGGTGATAAGGAGAATCCTCGACTTCGACGTTAAGGGTATGTTCAGGGAGCTCCGCGAGATGAACCACACAATGTGCGGGCCTGGCGCCGTCGGAACGGCGATGGTTTACTCCCGCCTTGTCGGAGCGCTTGAGGCGGAACTGCTCCACTACACGACGAGCTTCGAGGTCAGCCGCTCTACGGATGCCATCGTCGGTTACGCGAGCATAGCCTTCAGACGGTGAACGAAAAGGCCATAAGGGACTTTTCCCATTTTTTACACATGAAGCTTGAAGATGCCATTAATAAAATCCTTGAGCTCGGTGGGGATAGGGTAAAGTTTATCATTCTCTTTGGTTCCCATGCTAGGGGGAACTCCAGAGAGGATAGCGACATAGACCTGTGCGTTTACTACGAGGGAAGCCCCAAAGAGGCCTTTGGGTTCAGGGAACTCGTTCTTGGGCATCTATCCGACAAATACGACGTTCAGATTTTCCAGCTCCTTCCGGTTTATCTCAAAAAAGAGTGCCTCAGGGGAAAGGTTCTCTTCTGCAGGAACGAGACCTTCCTCTACGACCTTGCCTACGAAACGCTCAAGGAGTGGGAGGACTTCAGGCGCTACTACTACGACTACCTCGGACTGGAGGCGATAGAATGAGGATCGAGTTGATACGCTCCAAAATCGAGGAGATCCTTGAGAGCCTCAAGCTGATAGAGGAAAACCTTCCTGACGATTTTGAAACTTTTGAGTCCCTTGGGATAGTTAAGGACGGAATCTACAAACGCACTGAGTTTGCAATCCAGAACGTCATTGATATCTGTGCGATAATAAACTCCGACCTAAGGCTCACGATGCCCGAAAGGGAGGAGGACGTCTTTGAAGGGCTCATGCGTGCCGGAATAATCCCCAGGGAAATGGCTGATAAGCTTAGACTTATGAAGGGCTTCCGCAATATCCTCGTTCACAGGTACGGAAAAATTAACGATGAGCTGGCTTTTGAGGTTCTCCATGAGCACCTGGAGGACATTTACGAGTTCGTTGGACTAATTGAGAAATTTCTGGAGGGTCAAAAATGAGGGTTCTGGCGTCTGCCCCGGCTAAAATTATACTCTTCGGCGAGCACAGCGTCGTTTACGGAAAGCCAGCAATAGCTGCCGCCATAGACCTCAGGACCTACGTCTGGACGGAGTTCAACGATAGGGGTGCGATAAAGATAGAGGCCAAGGACATAAAGACTCCTGGCTTGACGGTTTCATTCTCGGAAGATCAGATATACTTTGAAACTGATTATGGAAAGGCGGCTGAAGTTCTCAGTTACGTCCGGCAGGCGATAGAACTGGTGAGAGAGGAAGCCGATGCGAACGGTAAGGGTGTAACCATTTCAATAACATCCCAGATCCCCGTTGGGGCCGGCCTCGGATCATCCGCCGCGGTAGCCGTTGCGACCATCGGAGCCGTCTCAAAGCTCCTCGGCCTCGAGCTGACGAACGAGGAGATAGGAAAGCTGGGCCATAAGGTCGAGCTCCTCGTTCAGGGGGCATCGAGCGGTATAGATCCCACCGTATCTGCCATAGGCGGCTTCATCCACTACGAGAAGGGGGACTTCGAGCACCTGCCCTTCATGGAGCTGCCCATAGTCGTTGGCTACACGGGGTCGAGCGGGTCAACGAAGGAACTAGTGGCCATGGTGAGGAGAACCTACGAGGAGATGCCCGAGGTCATAGAACCGGTGCTCGCTGCGATGGGCAAGATAGTCGAGAAGGCCCGCGACGTTATAACCTCCGACCTCGACGAGGAGCTCCGCTTTGCCCAGCTCGGACGGCTCATGAACATCAACCACGGCCTCTTAGACGCCCTTGGAGTTTCAACGAAAAAGCTCAGCGAGCTGGTCTACGCCGCGAGGGTTGCCGGCGCTATAGGGGCGAAGATAACCGGCGCCGGCGGTGGGGGCTGCATGTACGCCCTGGCCCCAAAGAACCAGAGTGAAGTCGCGACGGCCATAACGATAGCCGGCGGAACGCCGATGATAACGAGGATAAGCCGCGAGGGACTCAGGATAGAGGAGGTTCTGCCATGATAATCATTAAAATCGGCGGCAGCGTCTTCAGCGATAAGAAGGGTGAGTCCGAGAACTTTGACCATGAGACCGTGGGGAACATAGTGAAGGAGATAGCCAAGTTCTATCCCCGCGAGGACTTCATCATCGTCCACGGCGGGGGGAGCTTTGGCCACCATTACGCCAAGAAATATGGAATCAGAGATGGCCTTCCCGAGGACTGGGATACTGCCAACTTCAAGAGGATAGGCTTCACAGAGACACATCAGGCCATGCTCCGGGCAAACGCGAACTTCATCAAAGCGTTCGTCCGTGAGGGCCTGCCGGCCTTCTCAGTCTCAACCTCCTCCGTCTTCATAACCGAGAACGGTGAGGTCGCCTACGGAGACCTTGAGGTCGTGGAAAGGCTGCTGGAGCTCAGGTTCATCCCCGTTCTCTTCGGAGACGTCTCGATAGACCTTGCGAAGGGCATCGACATACTCTCCGGCGACCAGATCATCACATACCTCGCCAAGATGCTTGAGCCGGAGAAGGTCATCTTCCTCATGGACGTTGATGGAATCTACGACGGCAGACCCGGCGAGGGGAGACTGATTCAGAACCTCAGTAGGGAGGAGATAGATTCCCTCCTCGAAAGGCTCCACTGTGTCTCCGAAGGAACCGACGTCACCGGCGGAATCTGCAACAAGCTGAGGGAGGCGAAGAAGATAGCAGGGCACTC
>Ga0256842_1001012_pt1 | contig 23803 bp, 19 predicted proteins | sample 4559240metaG_FD_185973 | JGI IMG/M metagenome (GOLD analysis project Ga0256842, IMG submission 185973) | Hydrothermal vent microbial communities from Guaymas Basin, Mexico - 4559-240 | ecosystem: Environmental > Aquatic > Marine > Hydrothermal vents | place: Mexico: Guaymas Basin | collected... | reverse complement strand
GACATCTATTCATTTTTTTGGGTAGAAAAAAGTTTTCTCTTTTTTTAGGGATAACTTTTTTAATCCTTCCACTTTTATTTTCCAGATATTTTTTCCCTCTTATCTGGCTTTCATTTATTTTTCTTTTTGTTCCAATGTTTAAAAAGTTGCCAGAGGTTTTCCCATTTTTAAAGGAAATCAATTATGTGGAAAAGTTTAACTTCATCCTCTTAGGAGGATTGCTGTCTGGTTTTTTATGGGAGTTCTGGAATTATTTTGCCCTCTCCAGGTGGAAGTATCATCTACCCTTTTTGAATTCTCCCAAAATTTTTGAAATGCCCATTGCTGGTTTTGGTGGCTTTTTGCCATTTGCCATAGAGGTATATTTTCTCTATTCCTTTTTAATATATCTTGAGGGAAAACTTTCTTTGATTCAAAAGATTTTGTTTTATATCTTTATATTTTTAGAGATATTTTTGACCTTTACCCTTATCGATAAGTTCACAGTTATCTGGTATTAAATATCGGGATTTCCATAACAGTATAGGCATTTTCCACCACATTTGTAATACCATCCAATATCCCAACTCTTTGTACACATGCAAAATTGTCTCTGTCCGGAAGCCTTTTCTGTGGTTGTCTTTATGCCTTCTGGATGTAAACTGTTTAAAAGTTTTCCATCAATACATCCTCTTGTGGTTAGATTTTTCTCAGCACACCAGAGAAGTTCTATGTTTTCCCTTTCTGATGTCTTTTTAAGAAACTCAATGATTTTCCTCTTTTCTTCTTCTTTGAATTCAAGGGGTGTTATTCCATATCTTTTTAGATTCCTCTCAACATGAGGATAGACATCCATAAAACTTGTTATAAAGGTTTTTATTCCATATTTTTTGCAATTCTTCACAATTTCAGGAAAAAATTGATAGTTAAGATAAACTTTATCTTCCATTAAAAGTTTTACAATGGGATCAAATCTTATATTTATTCTATGGGGGGATTTCACAAATTCAATGAGATGAGGCAAAATTTCATAGATTTTTTCAGTCTTGGGTATTCCCTTTTCAAGGGATGTTCCTCCCATTCCTGTTATGGAAAGGAGAATAAATATCTGTGAATATTTTTTAAGGGTTCTCCTTAAATTTTTGTGATAAATTAAGTTGAGGGGATTTTTAGTCCAGATTACTATTGTGTGGACCTTTTCAGGGGGAACTCTTTCGTTTAAGGTGGAAATTAACTTTTCAGGATAAAACCCCACCATATCAACTCTTCTACTTGCAGATATTATCTTTAACATTTTAAAGAAAATTTAGATTAAAAAATTTTGCCCTTTCCCTCAACCATGAGATGGTTTCTTTCGTCTCAGAGATAAATTTCTTAAGGTATTGATTTTCCTCTTCTTTCAGGAATTTTTCCACGGGAAGAAGTTTTTCAAGGATTGAATTTTCAAGACCGAAAATTAATGAATATGCCGCTTCAATTGAAAATTTGCTTTTTTTTAATTTCTCATAAAAGAGGCTGAATTTTTCAGATGTCTGCTCCTTTGTGAAGAGTTCCCTTTCTTTGATCTTTTCATTTACATTGATTTCTCTCACCAGATCCTTTCTGGCTCTTAATTTCTTCATAATAAAATCAATTGTTTCGTTGAAATATATGTCATCTGTGAAGGTGCTGGAGAAAAATTCCAGCACCTTTTCATAGACTTCAAAGGTTTTAACCATTTCTTCTTGAAGGGAATTACTTTTCATCAGTGAGTGTCAACTCCCTGGAAATATCTTTTGCATTGCTAAATTCATTTAATATGAAAAGAAAATATCTTATGTCCACACTTATGGTTCTTGTGAGTTTATCGCTAAATAGATAATCGCTACTCATACTTTCGTAGTTTCCATCAAAGGCAATTCCAACCAAATTTCCATACCTGTCAAGAACAGGACTTCCAGAATTACCGCCTGTGATGTCTGTATCAGCCAGGAAATCAACGGGGACATCGTTAACCACAGGATCGTAATATTTCTTAATGAGTTTTTTATCTTTATATAACTCCTTCAATTTTTCTGGAACATTAAATGGGACTTTTCCCCTATCCTTTTCCATAACACCTGTTAGTGTTGTAATATATTTGTACCAAACCGCATCCCTTGGGGAGTATCCTCTTACTGTTCCATAGGTAAGTCTCAAGGTTCTGTTTGCATCTGGATAAATCACTTCACCTCTCTTATAATCCATTATAGCCTTTATGTACTCTGGTTGAAGTTGAGATAGTTTTCCAGAAAAACCTAAGAAATCGCTTCTTAAGTTTTCGTAATAGGGATAGAGTTTACTAAAAAAGGATATTCCGGCATCACCCATTTTCATGAGTTCATCTTTGTTCATATTAAACATTTCCATTCTTTCTTTTTCATCTCCCAGACGGGAGTTTTTATACATGTTTTCAACAAAACTCTCTATTGCTTTTTCCTTTTCCTTTCCCTTTTTATCTCCATATATTTCTTTTATTGGAGCAGGCACAACATCTTCTGAAAGATTTGAAATCTCCGTGAGGAAGTAAATGGTCATTTTTTTATCAACTATAGGATTGTAATTTCTTCCCATAAACATAAGACTTCTTTTGAGATCCGGGATGTCCTTTGTGAGGTATCCAGGTTTTCTTTTGAGATCTGGTTTTCCCTTTTCAATGGAATAGTTGTAAATTTTATTTGCAAAGTTCATCAAATCTGATCCGAAATTCATTATGGACATCAGAAAATAGTATTTGTATTTCTTCCCTATTTCTGCAGTTAGTTCCTTAAAATTTTTCATAAGTTTTTCATATTTTATATATTTTTTCTCATCATTTTTCTCATAGAATTTTGAAATTGCCTTTTCGAGATTTAATTTGGTTTCATACACCCTATTTTTTTTGAGTCCTTCCAGCATTCCCTGATTATTTTTGTAGACATTCTGAAGCATCTTAAGTTTTGCCGCTACCCTTATTTTTATCTCGGGATTTAATTTCCCTTCCCTTTCCAAAATGTCAATCATATCCTTAAAAACTCTGAGTCTAAAACCATATTTACTCTCAATTGCGTATTTAATTTGATAAGAAGTTTCATATCTCATGGTTGTTCCGGGGTATCCAAGTATCATCACATAGTCACCCTTTTTCACACCATTTGTGGAAATTTTCAGAAATTTTTTGGGAGTATAGGGAATATTGTCTTTTGAATAGGGAGCAGGTTTTCCATCTTTACCAACATATACCCTGAAAACTGAAAAATCGCCGGTGTGTCTCGGCCACATCCAGTTATCTATTTCTCCACCATAATTTCCTATGGATCTTGGGGGAGCATAAACAAGTCTTACATCCTTAATTTCAAGATATCTAAAGAGATAGTAATTTAATCCTCCAAACATTGGAACAACAGTACATTTTAGTCCACTTTTGTTATGTTCTCTTGTTTCTATCTCTTTTACTTTATCCTCAATGGCTCTTCCAATGCTTTCTGGAGTCATTCCCTCTTTTATAACACTTTTTACCTCACTGGTTACATCTTCAAAATCTTTAAGTACCAGACATTTTGTATCGGGAGCGCGCAGTTCTTCACTTCTACTTTTTGCTAAAAAACCCTTTGTTATATAGTCTGTTTTTGCGGTGGAATTAAACTGAATTGCACCAAAGGCAACATGGTGATTTGTAAGTACCAATCCATCCTTTGAGATAAACTCCCCTGTTCCACCGTCAATTATGCATACGGCATCTTTTAGGGATTTTACCTCATTTAAATTTAACTTAAGTCCCTTTTCTTTCATCTTTTGAAAGGGAAGTTGATTTAAAAGCCACATGCCCTCATCTGCAATTGAGAAAAGGGTAAAAGAAAATAAAATTAGAGAAAAAATTAAAAACTTTTTCATGGATAACTCCTCATAAATTAATTTCTTAAGGATATTAATAATACGACTTTTTCCCAAAAAAGTTAAAAAAAAGTTGAAAAAAAAGGAAAAAGTAATATGATTTTCGCTTTATTTATTTTTTAAGAGGTGAAGTAATGGAGATGAACTTTAACGAGCAGTGTTTAAAAAAATTGAGGTTAAAAATAAAAAACAATCCTGGAAATCTTGGAAATGTTTGTTTGATTATAGGTACCTTTGGTTTTAATGTGGGGGAAATTGAAATAAAACACATAGGACCTGACTATAAGATAAGGGATATAAATGTATATTACCCCTGTGGTACTTCTTTTGATGAGTTGATAAAGACGCTAAATAAAATTGTTGGGGTTAAGGTTATAGGCGTAATAAATGATGTTATGAATATTCACACAGGGGGAAAAATTGAGATTTCAAGTAGAGTTAAAATGGAAAGTCTCTCAGATGTGAGAAAAATTTATACACCAGGTGTTGCCTCTGTGTGTATGGAAATTTTTAGAGAAAGAGAAAAATATAGGGAGTACACATCAATTCCAAACAATGTGGCAATAGTCACTGATGGCACTGCCATATTGGGACTTGGGGATATTGGGCCTGTTGCTGGTATGCCTGTTATGGAGGGAAAATCCGTTTTATTTAAGGAATTGGTTGGAATTAATGGAATCCCGGTTCTACTTGGCACCAAAAACGTGGATGAAATAATTAACACAGTTAAAAATATTGCCCCTTCATTTGGGGCCATAAAACTTGAGGATATTAAGGCCCCGGAATGTTTTGAGATAGAAGAGAAATTGGATGAACTACTTGATATTCCAGTTGTGCATGATGATCAACAGGGAACAGCCGTAGTTGTACTTGCGGCACTTTTAAATGTGGAAAAGTACACCGGAGTTAAATTAAAGGACTCCAGAATAGGTGTTATAGGATTGGGGGCTGCGGGAAATGGTATTTCAAAGTTGCTTTTTAACTATGGAGTTGAGAAGATTTTTGGCACGGATATAAATAATGAGGCTGTGTTGAGATTTGAAAAATTTGGGGGAAAGGGAGTTACCCTTGAAGAATTGATGAAAAAATCAGATATTGTAATTGCAACCACAGGAAAACCTGGATTAATAAAGGAAGATATGGTGAAAAGGGGGCAGATAATTCTTGCTCTTTCAAATCCAAACCCGGAAATAGAACCTGAAGTGGCCAGGGAATCTGGAGCAATTTTTGCAGCAGATGGTAAGGCGGTAAATAATGCCCTTGCCTTTCCCGGTCTTTTCAGAGGAGCACTTGATAGTTTTGCCACTACTGTAAATGTTGAGATGAAAATTGAAGCAGCAAGGGAAATATCCAGAAATACTCCTGAGGGGGATCTTGTACCCAATATTCTGAATAGGGAAGTTCACAAAAGAGTTGCAGAAGCAGTTTTTAAGGCGGCCATAAAAAGTGGGGTGGCAAGGGTTTAGGAGAAATGAATTAATTTACCACTACTTTTAAAAATGTGGTCCGTTATCTTCCTCTGAAATTTAAAGAGTAAAATAGCAGTATGGAGCAATTCCCATTTTTACTTAATTAAAAAGGGAAGTTGATTTTCGGCAATATCATTAAAAAATGGCATAACAAGTAAAGAAAATTGGTGTCAGGCAAAAGTTGAAAAACCTTTTTTTTAGATTATTTAATAATCCCATTTACCAAACACAAAATTTCTTAACTCCCACCCTGTGTATTGTCCTCCTAATAAGATTTTAAAAGAAAGACTATTTTATAATTAAATCACAGGTGAAAAAGGAATCCTACAATTTTATAAAAATAGAAACAGTTATTATTTAATTTTAACTTACCAATTTAATTTTCATCTTTGTGGTGCTTTATAATTTTGCCATCTATCATAAATACCACATCTTCAGAAATGTTTGTAGATAAATCGGCTATGCGTTCTAAAGAACGAGAGATTCTTATTAAATGGATTGACCGTTCAATAGTAAGAGGGTCAGAACTCATATAAGTGATCAATTCTCTTAAAATTTGATCTCTTAAATTGTCAACGATTTCATCTTTTTCGCATACAGATTTTGCCAGTTCTGTGTCTTTATTTATAGAAGAGTCCACCGCGTTCTTTAACATATTTACTACATTTTCAGCCATTCTTGGGATATCGATTAGAGGCTTAACAAGTGGCTTTTCTATCAAAAATAAAGCACTTTCAGATATATTTACTGCCAAATCTCCAATTCTTTCTAAATCATTATTCATTTTTAAAATCATTAGAATAGTCCTTAAATCTCCTGCTTCCGGTTGATATAAAGCAATTAAATTCGTGCAAAATTCATCCAATTCTATTTCCAGTTTATTCATCCTGGGTTCATCCTTATTAATTACATCCTCTAAAATTTTTTTCTTTCTTTCAATAAGTCCTCTAATTGAGTTTCTAACCATATTTTCAGCCAAACTCGCTTCTTCAATTAATTTCCTCTTTAGCTCATTCAATTTTTTCCCTAACATATTTTCCTCCCTATCTACCCAAATTTACCAGTTAAATATTCTTCAGTCCTCTTATCCTTAGGCGCTGTAAACATCCTGGAAGTTTTGTCAAATTCAATTATTTCACCTAAATAAAGAAAGGCTGTATAATCTGAAACCCTCGCTGCTTGTGCTCGATTATGTGTAACCAGAACCACTGTAACTGTTTTTTTTAACTTAATTATCAACTCTTCTATCATTGAGGTTGCCTTAGGATCTAAACTTGACGTTGGCTCATCCAAAAGAAGAATCTCAGGATCCATGGCTAAAGCTCTTGCAATACACAATCTTTGTTGTTGCCCTCCAGAAAGAAACACTCCCCTTTTATATAAAACATCCTTTACTTCTTCCCAAAGATAGGCTTTTTTTAGGGTTTCTTCAACTATTCTATCTCTTTCTTCTCTTTTTAATTTTATTCCGTTTAAGATATAACCTGCTATTACATTATCGTAAATACTCATCGTAGGAAAAGGATTAGGCCTCTGAAATACCATCCCAATCTTCCTCCTCACTGCTACAGGAGGCATTAAAAAAATATCTTTTCCATCAAGATAAATTCTGCCCTCTAAAATCGCACCTGATGTTATCTCATGCATTCTGTTTATACATCTTATCAAAGTAGACTTTCCACATCCTGAAGGACCCATTATAGCTATAACTTTATTCTTCTCTATTTCTAAATTGATATTTTTTAATACCCAGTTTTTTCCAAAACCAGCACTTAAATTTACTATCTTTAAAATTGTGTTTTCCATCTTCTCACTATAAATTTTGTTATTATGGTTAATATTAAAACTATCATAATTAAAACAAAAGATGCCCCCCAGGCAATTTTATACCAATCCTCATATGGACTCATTGCATAATTAAAAATTAAAAGGGGAAGTGCATCTACAGGTTTAAGGGGGTTTATATTCAAAAATGGATTACCAAAAGCAGTAAATAAAAGAGGTGCAGTCTCACCTGCTATACGTAAAATACCTATCAATATCCCAGAAAACACCCCACCCATTCCTGCTGGTAAAACTACTCTTAATATAGTTCTTGTATAATTTGTTCCTAAACTAAAAGATGCTTCTTTTAAATAGGAAGGAACAAGTCTTAAAGTTTCCTCTGTGTTCTTTATAACAACTGGCAGCATCATAAATGCTAAAGCTACCCCACCTGAAAGTGCAGAAAAACCCCCCATAGGTTTTACCACTAAAAGGTAACCTATTATCCCCATAACAATTGAGGGAACTCCTTGCAAAACATTTACCAAAATTTTTAAAAGGTCTGTAAATTTGTTTTGTACTTCTGTTAAAAATATCCCCACCAAAATCCCAAAAGGAGAAGCTATAAGAAAGGCTATTATGAGCAAAAGAAAAGTCCCGACGATTGAATTTAAAATTCCTCCCCCTTGCTCCCCCGCAGGCACAGGAAGACTTGTAAAAAATTTTAAATCTATTGCAGCAATCCCGTTTTTTACAACAGTAAATAAAACGAAAAATAGAGGAAGTAAAGTAGAAAGAGAAAAAAATATAACTAAAATTTTTAATAGTTTATCTTTTAAAATTCTTCTTTTTAAATTCATCTTATTTTATACCTTTTGACAATAAAGCTTCCTATAAGATTTACTATTACACTTAATACAAAAAGCCACAATCCTATTTGTATAAGGGCACTAAGATGAATATCTTTTGTTGCTTCAGTAAATTCATTGGCTATAACAGATGCCATGGTATTTGCCGGACTGAAAATGTTTTCAGGCACAAAATTTGAATTGCCAATCACCATGGTAACTGCCATCGTCTCTCCAAATGCTCTTCCAAAACCCAAAAGTATTCCCGCAAATATACCAGAGCGGCAATATGGTAAAATTACTTTTTTTACGACTTCCCAGGTAGTTGATCCCAGAGAAAGACCTGCTTCAATTAAATCCTGAGGCACCATTTTTATTACTTCTTTAGATATTGAGGAGATATAGGGAATTATCATAATAGCCAAAATTAAAGAAGCAGTCAAAATCCCAACCCCATAAGGAGGAATTCTCAATTTTATCTCCACTTTTCTAATCAAAGGAACTAAGAAAAACAATCCCCAGAATCCATAAATTACCGAGGGAATACCTGCTAAGAGTTCAGTGGTAGTGCTTAAAACTTTGTTTATAAACCCCTCTTTATAATATACACTTAAAAGTAAGGCTAAAGAAAGCGAAAACGGTAAAGAAATGAAAAGAGAAATAAAAGAAGTAAGAATAGTTCCTACAAAAAAAGGAAAAAGACCAAATTTTTCATTTACTGGATCCCAAACTTTGCCTGTAATAAATTTAATACCAAAGGCGTTAATAGAATATAAACTTTCTTTGAACAGAAGGATAAAGATTAAAAGCAAAAGCAAGAAAAATGAAATTCCTCCAAGCCAAAGCATAATTTTGAAAGTTCTATCCTGCCTCATCTCCATAACCTTTTACCTTCATAAGTAATAGATTTAATTATCGCTTCAGATTTTTTCACTGCTTTCTTAGATAATGGCGCATAATGAAGTTTTTCAGTATATTTTTGTCCTTCATGTATCATCCACCATAAAAGTTTTACTAAAGCTTTAGCCCTCTCTTTTGTCAATCCTCCCTCTTTTAAATCCTTGTAAATCAATATCCAGGTAAATCCAGAAATGGGATAACCATATTTCGCAGATGTATCTGTTAAAGAAATCCTCATATCATCAGGTAATTTGGTATCTGCAGCCAAACTCACTGACCTAATGCTTGGGGTAATGAAATTTCCCGCTCTATTTTGCACATCAGCATATGGCATTCTATTGCTTAAAGCATAGATTAATTCCACATATCCAACCGAACCCGGTAGTTGTTTTATTAGACCTGCTACACCTGGATTTCCTTTTGCACCCAAGCCACAAGGCCAATTTAAGGATTTTCCTCTTCCCACTTTATTTTTCCATACTCTACTAACTTTGCTAAGATAATCTGAAAATATAAAAGTAGTTCCACTCCCATCTGAACGATGTACAACTATGATCTTTAAATCCGGAAGTTTCACTTTTGGATTTAATTTCTTTATTTCAGGTGCACACCAATTATTTATTTTTCCTAAAAATATATCTGCAATTATTCTACCAGTTAGTTTTAATTTGGGATTTCCCGGCAGATTGTAAGTTATAACCACTGCCCCTGCGGCTGTTGGCACATGCAAGATGGGATAAGAAAATTTTTTAAGGCCTTCATCATCTACATAGGCATCTGATGCCCCAAAATCCACAGTTTTTGCCCTAATCTGCCTTATCCCTCCCCCGGATCCAATTGCCTGATAATTAATTTTGATGCCCGTCTTTTTGTAATATTCAGAAAACATCTTAGAATAAAGAGGATAGGGAAAAGTTGCTCCTGCTCCAGTTAGATTCACTGCCATTGCTTGAATTGTGAAAACACTCACCAAAATCCCTGCTACCATTCCCAATAAAATTAATTTTTTCATCGCTTAAACCTCCTTTATTAAAATTTCCAGACCAAATCAACCTGAAGTAAATCTTCTTCTCCACTCAAGTTAATTTGTTCCATGTGATAATAATCCAGTCCCAGAATTAAATTCTTTGCCAGACCAAATTTAAATTCCACCTCATGTCCTTTTATTCCTGTCCTACCCCCGTAAGCATCAGAATCAGGGAACACATCTAACCAGGCATCTTTCTCCAATCTTCTGTACATATACTTAAACTGCCATTTGCCAAATTTCATTATTTTTTTATGTCCAAATTTCAATCCCATCAGATACCCCTGATTCTCATCATCGGGATCAGGATTATCAACATAATCCCCAAAGAAAGCAATATAAGGAACAGACTCCGTTAAATTTTTAAATTCCAGTTCCATACTGGGAGCCCAAACATCGTAATCATATTTAAGACCTCCATTTTCAATTGTGTTTGTTCCAGAAGAATGGTTTAAAGTGTGTCCTTTTACTGAACTGGTATCATAGTAAGCCACTGCTGTTTTAATACCGATCTTTTCTGTTATGTTCCAGGTAATACCCGGCTGAAAATAAAACATCATGGTATCATCTCCAGAACTTATCTCATTCAATATCCACAGCCCCGTATTAGTAAACACGCTGAACTTGTTATATTCAGGGTGATAGTTAAATCTAATCCCCATTCCTTCAGGTCTTAAATCAGAATCCCAGAGTAAATCCGACGGCCTCCATATTGCTTTTTTTATACCTTTATACTTCCCACCCCACATATTTAATCCTTTAATCCCAAAATATTCAGCATAGGCATAATCCAGTTTAATATCCTTGCTTTCAAAAGAGCCATCCAGCGTAACATTTGTGGAACGAGGGTCTGAACCGCCTGTTGCCAGCCCAAAACCAACCTCAAAATTGTCATTGAGCCTGGTCACAGCACCAAGCCTCAATCTAATTCTCGCTCTTTCTCTTCTGTGGGAATTATCCTGCCATTGATACCTCAACCTGAAATCCCCCTTAAGTTTCAAATTCTTCATCCATTCATTCATCTCGTTTCCCTTTGTCTGCTTTCGAATTTCTTTTTTGGTTTCCTTAATGATTTCACGCGCCTCCTTTCTGCTTAAAATTTTTTTTTCCACCAGTTTATTCACCAAAATATCAATCTCAGAAGCATAACTAAAATTGAACAAATAGAAGATACTTACTACTATCAGAAAAGTTAAAACTTTCCTCATCCTTTTCACCTCTCTCTTTTTAATTTCTTATGATTTTTATACATCTTATCCATTAACCACATATAAAGTTTCTGTTAATTTTTAGTTAATTTTATCTTTTTTAAAAGTAAGTATTTGATTTGTCTCACCTTTTCCCTGCGAATACCTAATTCCTTGGCTATTTGAGATAAACTTTTTTCCTCCTGAAAATGAAGTTTAAAGACTTTTTGTTCAAGGGATGAGAAATTCTTATTAAGAGATATATCTAACTTTTCATTTTCATACTCTTTCTCAATAGTGGAGTTTTCTAAAACCTCTTCATTTAACTCTACAAAATTTAGAGACTGAATTCTTTCTTTCTGAATAGCCTCCAAAACCCTTTTTTTTATCCAGTAAAAAGCATATGTTGAAAACTTTATTTTTTTAGATGGATCAAATCTTTTCCTTGCTTCAAGAAGCCCTAAAAAACCTTCTTGAACCAAATCCTCAAAAGGAACTCCCCCTTTTTTATATTGGGAAGCAATCGATTTAACTAAAGGTAAATAGTTTTGATATAGCTTTTCCATTTTTATCTTTTTATACAAAATGGATGTTAAAGAAGTATAAAGAAAATGTTAATTTTTGGTTAAGAAAGGTAAGCAGGAAAGATAATTACGAATTCTGTCCCTTCACCGGGCAGGCTTTTTACATCTATTCTTCCATTATGTAAAAGCACAATATGTTTGACAATGGATAGCCCTAAACCAGTACCTCCAAGTCTCTTAGAACGAGATTTATCCACTACATAAAATCTTTCAAATATTCTATCGAGATGCTCTTTAGGTATTCCAATACCTGTATCCTTTATTTTAACAATTACTTCTTTGTCATTTTGTTTTAACAAAACACTAACTTTTCCGTTATCTGTATACTTAATGGCATTATCTATTAAATTTATAAACATCTGCTCTAATTTAAAATGATCTCCTTCAATTAATGGTTTGCCTTCACATATCAAATTTAATTTTAAATTTTTTTCTTTTGCTTTCTGTTCAAATATTATGAATATATCTTTGACCATCTCTTTCAAATTCACCTTCTCTTTTACATAAGTCAATCCATCCTCTTCTAATTCTGAAAGTAAAAGCAAATCACCAACAATATTTATAAGGCGTTCTGTATGCCTTTTAATAATATTTAAATAGTGTCTTGCATCGCCGCTTTCCATATCTTCTTCTAAAGTTTCAACATATCCTTTTATAGCAGTAAGAGGGGTTCTTAATTCATGAGAAACGTTTACAACAAAATCTTTCTTCATTTTCTCCAGTTTTTTTAATTCAGTAATATCATGTAAAACAATTATTAACTCTTCTTTAAAAGGTATAAAAACAAAGCTGCATAAAAATATTTCTCCACTTATTTCCACCTCTTTTGAAGAAATCCTTTTTTCCTTTTTTGCTTTTTCTATTAACTTACCCATATCAGGGTTCCTTAAAACTTCCCACCAAAATCTCCCTTCCGGATTCATTTGAACAATTCTTTTTAAACTTTCATTGAAAAGAACAATTCTTCCCTTTTTATCTACAACCAAAAGTCCTTCTTCAAGAAAAGATATAATGCTATTTAACTCTTCTTGTTTTAAATTCAAGTTGTAAAATAGTCGGTTTAGTTCTTCTGACATCCTGTTGAAACTTTCTGCTAACTTTCCTATTTCATCCTTTCCTTTAAACCTTACCTTTGCAGAAAAATCACCATCAGCAAATTTTTTAGATGCTGAAACTAACTCTTTTAAAGGATAAGATAAACTCCTTGAAAAAAGAAAGGCTCCCAATAGAGAAAGGAAAGTTATAAAAATTACTATCCCAAAGATTTTAATCTCCAGGTTATTAAGTAATTTATTTATATCCCTTAAAAACAGACTTACCCTCAAAATACCTAAGAATTTTCCTTTCGATTTAACAGGTACTGCCACATACAGCATTTCTTCTTTTACTGTAGTGCTAAATCTTAAAGATTTACCAAAGCCATTTCTTTTGGCCTGCCTAACCTCTGGTCTGTTGTTGTGGTTTTCCATAAGGTTAGGATCTTTTTCTGAATCTGCTAAAACTTTTCCTGAAGGAGCAATAATTGTAATTCTTGTTTTTATATTTTTCCCTATTTCTTTAACTAAAAGATCCAATTTTTTAAAATCTTTTTCTTCTATAAGAGGTAAAACTTCAAGTTTAAGAGTATAAGCCAAATTCTTAAGGTCCAATGACAGGGTATTTATATAATGTAATCTTATTGTTCTAAAGGAAAAGACAAATACCAAAATCGAAAGTGATAAAATAATCAAACAGAAACTAAAAAAAATTTTGAAGAATAGGGAGTGCTTCATTCCTCTATTTTGTAACCTACCCCCCTTACGTTTTTAATAAATTTTTTTGCTTTTCCCAATTTTTCTCTTAAATTTTTAATATGTACATCTATGGTCCTGTCTAAAACTACTTTATCATGTCCCCATAAATGTTCTAAGATTTGATCTCTTGTAAATACCCATCCTTTATTAGATACTAAAATTTTTAAAATTCTGAATTCAGTTGGAGTTAAATCTATTTTTTTACCTTCCACAAAGACTTCAAACCTATTAAGATCTATTAAAAGAATATCGCCTATTTTAATTTTTTTACCAGAATTTTGTGTTTTTCTTCTTAGGACCGCTTTTACTCTGGCAACTAATTCTCTTGGGGAGAAAGGTTTAGTTACATAATCATCAGCTCCCAACTCCAACCCCAAAACTTTATCAGTTTCAGAAGCGCGAGCAGTAAGAATAATAATAGGGATAGATTTAAAATCTTCCTTTGATCTTAAATATTTACAAACCTCAATACCATCAGCATCAGGAAGCATAAGATCTAAGATTATAAGATCAGGAATTTTAAAAGACAAAAATTTAAAGAAATCTTCAGAATTCAGAAATTTTTCAACTCTAAAATTAGATTTAGTAAGGTGTAATACCACAAGTTCTAAAATATCAGGTTCATCATCTACCACCACTATTAACTCATTCATTTTTCTCCATTAAAATAAATTTTTAAAAACTTTTCTTTATTAAATCTCAATTGCTTACCAATTTTAAATGCAGGGATTTTAACTTCTTTAACTAAAGGATAAAGCGTAATTTCATAAATCTTTAAAAATCCAGTTACCTTTTTTGGGATTAAAAGTTTTTCCATATAAAAGTCAACACCTTTAAGAGGCATTATATAAATTTAGATATCATTTGTCAATTTTGCGTTCTTTGTATTGCTTACCCATTTACCCATAGATCTACGTAAATGTGTAATACTTATGACAGAGGGAAAAATGGAGATCCAACTGGATTGAAGTTATACCTACCCAAAAACGCTCAATGAAATTGTAAACTATAAATTACAAATTGAAAATTAGTGAAGGACACAGACTTATTTTATAGACCATTTATACAATTGGATACAAATCTAAACATACCCAAGATTTTGTGTATGAGAGACCATAACGGAAGAAATTTTCATTTATCAATTCCATGAAAAATATATGGTTTAATTCACATTTCTTAAATTTAATTAAAGGAATTTTTTCCCATGTTTTATGTAATTTAAAGGATAGTACCTTGAAAAATAAGTATGGAAAAAATTTGCAAAAATCAAGTTAATCAACAATCTAAGTAAGCATCCCTTTTTCTTTCCTAAAAAGAGATATTTCAACCACCTGACTTAAATTTAAGTCGATATTATTCAAACAAATTTACTCTATTTCTTTTCTTACATAATTCAATGTAAAAGCCAGAAAGGGGTCTTTTTCCTTCCGAAAAGGTTTTAGCATTTCATCATTTAAAGGAACATCGGGCAAAACTCCCCTGTTTTCCGTTTCAGGGGAATATTTAGCCCTGTAAAACTTTTTCCAGGAAATTCCATAAAATATATTTGTAAATGGTAAGCTCATAGGGAAAAAATCTCCGTAACTGGTAGGCCTTCCACCTGTCTCATATCCAATTAGTGTCGCAAGTTTATAATCCTTTACAATTGCAGAAAATGCCGTAGCAGTAGAAAACACGCCCCCATCAATAAGGACATAGACTTTCCCCTTGAAAACTTTATCAAATGAAAAGTGTTTTGTTGGACCAACAGAGAAGAATTCGCCAATTCCTTCCAAATCGTATTTTTGGGAATAAAAAGGGTAAAATTTCTCCATTACTGGTTTAGAAAGTTTTATATTTGCAGCAGAAAAAGTTTTATAAGGTTTATCTGTAAGATGAGAAATAATATAATCCGCCAGATTTGAATTCCCTCCCCCGTTGTTCCTTATATCAAAAATAATTGCTTCACTTTTTTTCTCAAAAACCTTGTTAAAGAAATCGTCAATTTTATCCCTATACTCCTTTGTATAATCAAATTCAGGTAAATAAAAATATGCAATTCTTCCTTTATCGTAAAATTTAACCTGGATTTCTTTTTGTTCTTTTTTTATTGTTTTTGCTAATTGTTGAAAAGTATCTGCATCAATACAGTTAACCTCAAATTCCCCTTTATCAGTTTTAACCGAAACTTTTTGATTTAACTTCAACATCTCTGAAAGTGAATAGTAAAACGCCTGAGCATTCATGAATCCCCTTGCCTTAAAGATTTTACCTTCTGCACTGCACATATCAAAAATAGGTTTGAAGAAATCCCATGGAGTCTTTCCGTTTAAAGTTAAAATCTTTGCCCCTATAAACTTTTCAGGTATTTGTTTTTTAATAACCTCTTTTATATAAAAGTTCTCTCCTTTTTGCTCGAGAAAAAAGGGAAGGAAACCACATCCCCTTGAATTTTTATTGGTTACATAATAGCGTTCATCAACTGAAGTGTGTCCATCATTAAAGAACGCCGCCGATTTATACAGAAGTTTAAGAAAATCTTTAACCCTCACATATCCGTCTCTACTACATTTTGTAAGTTGAGTGTATGAATCCACCTGTAAATCAATAAACGCATCAATATCCATATTATTTAAAAGACAGGGATGAATCTCTTTCAAACTTTTAAAAAAGTAATCAAAATCCTTAAAAACATAATACATAGGAATTTCACAGTTGATAAAACTGTATTTATCATCATAAAACCATGTGGTTAAAGGCTTTTTATTGTCAAAAATAACGGCAGAAAATCCCGTATCGGAATAGGAAAAAATTTTATCTAATCCCTCAATATCGTGCGCCAAACAAATCACTCCATTTTTTACTCTCAATACTGCAGATAGGTTGCTACCACTAACTTTTTTTGAACCTAACTTTATTTTTGTTTTTGAAAATACCGAATTTTCAGGAATATCCATAACCTTTTTTAAATATTTAAAATCAGTATTTGGACCTAAAATCACAAAGTAATAAAAAAATTGGTATTTTTTATCAGGTTTTCCCACATTTAAATCAAAAATTTTTTTAAATCCGCGATATTCTGACAAATCCTGTTTAAATATTTTTGTTTCTCTTTTAGAGACATTTTCTGGAAAATCAAGAATAACTGCAATTTTTTCCTCAGCACATCCTTTATCTCGAAGAGAAATTAACTTCCCCGCAAAAAGATAGGTTGAAAAAATGAGCAAAAAAATGACAAAAAATTTCTTCATCTTTCCCTCCTACAAATAATCATTGTATTTTATATTTCGTGGTAATGTCAACTTAATCGTGCAAGGCTTTTTAATATCTCCTTTCAGAAGTGAAAAGGCAGGTAGTAGAGGAAAACCTTAAGTTTCTTGAGGAAAATCTTGAATTTTTGTCTTTAAAAAACAGATACAAAAACTTTTTGGCACTTTCCTCGTTTTCATCATTTTTCCTACCTCTTTAATTTTTGTCTTTTTATTAATACCTATCTTCACCCTAAACCCCATCCAGAAGGTTTATAGAAAGGAGAAAGTTTTCCTTAATTCATTTGATTTTTGCAAAAAAAATTTAGAGTCCTTGCTTGTTTTTGGTTTTTCTTTATTTGCCTTCCTTCAAGTCCACTTAAATTCTTTTTAAATTATTAAATTTTTTAATTAAAACAAAATTCTAAATTTTCAATTCTTCTTGTCTTCTCTATAAACCCCCGATAGGGATTAAAAATCGTGCCTGACACTTTTTTTACTCTTATCATGCCTGACACCATTTTTCCTTTGCCATTTAAACATCAATATTTCCTGTTAATTTCCACTAAACCTCTTTTTTAGATATATAACACATGTCATTCAGATACAATCCATCAAGTCCAGAATTTTTAAAGGTGTTGTATGCATCCTTTGCTGTATACACTATTGGAAATCCATGAAGGTTAAAGGAAGTGTTTAACACTCCTCCCCTATTTGAAATTTTTTTAAACATCTGGAGTAATCTATAATATTTGGGATTAAACTTCTCTGTCACCATCTGAGGTCTTGCCGTGTCATCATATGGATGAAGCGCTGCCCTTAAATCTTTTCTGGCTCTTTCCTTTGTTGGAAAAGCCATAATCATATAGTAAGGCTCATAATTTTTAATTTTTTCAACATATTTTTCGAAATCCTCAGCCAAAATTGAAGGGGCAAAGGGCATCCAGAAATCTCTCTTTTTTATGGCCTCATTTATTCTCCTCAAAACCCCTTCTTTAGAAGCATCCGCAAGAATAGATCTATTACCCAATGCCCTTGCTCCCCACTCCATTCTCCCTGAACATCTTCCAACAATATCTCCCCTTAAAAGCCTTTCTGCAACAAATTTATCCATATCTTTTCCTTCATAGACATAGAAGCCATCTCTTTTTGCCTCTTCAGAAACTTCAAAGACTTCCCCATCTTTTATTTCTCCACCAAAATATAGGTTTTCAATTTCTAAAAAGCCACCATCCCATCCCACTTCTTCTGCTGCAAGTGAAGAGGCCCCAAAGGACAGGGATTCATCCCCACAACTTGGAAAAATGAACAACTCATCCACTTCATCAAGTTCTAAAATTTTATAATTTGCCTTTACATTCATGAAAACACCACCTGAAAGTACCAATCTTCCCAACTTCAATTTCCTTAAAACTCTTGAAATCCATTCGGTTAAAATTACCTCAACAACTTTCTGGGCACCATAGGCAATGTTGTCAAATCTCTTAAATAGTAAGTCTTTTTTAAATTTCCCAATGTACTGATATTTCCAGCATCCACTTTTATTAACAAAAAGAGGTTTTCCCTTTACATCTATAACCTCAAAATACTCTTTCAATATCTGAAACACATCCTCCCCATATTTATTGGAAGAGTAGGGTGCAAGTCCCATGACTTTGTATTCATGGGACATGGGCTTCATCCCTAAATATCTTGTAATCTGTGTATAAAATTCCCCAAGGGAATTGTAGGTGGATATCTCAACAAACTTTTTAAGAGTAGTACCATCCGCAAAATAAACTGAAGCACAAATGGCATCTCCTGATCCATCACAGGTAACTATTACACATTCCTCACCATAAAAAGGGGAAAAATAATATCCAGTCACAGCGTGTAAATAGTGGTGTTCAAAGTAAAATATGGGGGAATTAATACCTAAATTTTTAAGTCCTTCTTCTATTCTTTTCCTCCTCTCTTTTGAAGAAGCCAATTTTCTTGCCAGATTCACCCAGGAGGTGGATTGTAAAAGGGATTCAGGTAAAAAGTGTGTTGCCATACCGAAAAATCTTTTGTAAAGAGGTGGAGTATCATATTTTGAAGGAATAGTTGGAGGTAAAAGTCCTACAATCCCAACACCATCTATTTCTTCAGGGGAAACAAAAGCAATCCTTAAACACTCTAAAATACTCTTTTCAGGAAAACCGCCCCATTCCTTTATCCCATTTATTCTCTCTTCTGAAATAGCAGCAATTATTTTTCCATCTCTTAAAAGAGATGCAGTAGCAGTGTGTCCATCGTGTATTCCAAGGGTTAACATTTAACCTTCCTCCTTCTTATTTTTTCTTTAAAAACCATAAAGGCAAAAATTGGAAGATGGATCATAACCTTAATCCTCTTTGGCTGTCTTATGAGTCTGTATAGCCATTCAAGTCCAATATCGCATAAAAATTTGGGGGCGCGGGGAGAAAATCCAGAAATCACATCCACACTCCCACCAATACCTATCGAAATTGGGATTTTCACCCTTTCAGTTATATAAATTATCCACTTCTCCTGTAAAAAGGCCCCCATTCCCACAAAGAGAATATCAGGAGGATTTTTCTTAAATTTTTCAATCAGTACATCAAGTTCCTCTTTCTTAAAATATCCATTTAAATACCCCATAAACTTCACATCAGGGTATTTTTTCTTGAGTTTTTCAATACCTTTTTTTATAGATTCTTCCCTGTTTCCAATAAAAAATACACTTTTTTCTTTTCTGTTTGCAATTTCAAGAAGGCAAAACAACAATTCAAAACCTGGGAACCTCTCTATCTTTTCTCCACACAAAATCTTCAGGGCATAACACACCCCTTTACCATCGCAAAAATTTATATCTCCACCATTTAATATCTTTCTCAATTTTTCATTGGAATGGGACTTTGAAATCTTTATGGGATTTATTGCAAACAACCTGATGGGTTTACCTTCATCCAGAGTCAACTCACATATTTTAAGTAATTCATCTCTTTTAACCAGATTCAATTTAACTCCAAACAACTCAACACATCTCATTTAAATACCTCACCAGATGGCAAAGGGACTTGAAACTCCATGCCTGAGCCCATCTCAAGTAATCAATTCTGTTTACAATAAGCCTTCCCCTTCTATAGTAAAAATAATTCTTCCTAAATGAATAGAAATTTTCCAGCATATAGTTAAAAATATTTTTGAGCAGTTTATGGTTATTTTCAAACTGTGAAAATTTTACAAGTGTAATTATGGACTGGGATATACTGTGAATATCAATTGGATAAGTTTTATTGTGATAATATTTTGGAACCTTATCATCTTCAAAGAAGTTATCTTTATAAAACTTAAATCCCTTCAAAATCTTTTCTTTCAACTCCTTTGAAGGGTAGTAATTATAATAATCAAGTAATGAATCCAGTACAAATCCCGTGTGGAAATTGTCAATCCAGTTTTGCATTTTTTTTTGTGCATAATACCAACTTCCATCCCCATTTTGATATTTGAGGGTATAGCCATAGGATTTATGAATCAACTCCTCAAGACCCTTATCCTTCAGATACCCATGGCCATTTAATAAAAGACTTCCTCCAAGTAAATTTGCATTGTGTATTTTAGTATTATCAAAAGGTGTATAACTAAAGCAAATCAGATTATCCTCATAATTTCTGTTGATGTCTTCAACAACAAAGAAAATGGAATCAAGGGCAATTTCCTTATATTCTTCCAACCCAAAAGATTTAAATGCCCTAAAAAGTGCATTCCCAATAAAAGAAGTGTTGACTATAGTTGGAGTATATGGGGGCAGATAAAAGACTCTACTCTGCCAGGGAAAATTGTATCCCCAGCAGTAATGAACATATCCCGGAGATCTCAAGTCCCTCAAGAGATTAACTATTTCTTCAGCAACCTTTTTTCCATCTAAAATTTTAAGTTCACTTAAAATTGAAATCCCTTCAAGGAGAAGTCCCAGCGCCTTTGGATTAACTCCCCTTTTTATCCCAAAAAGTGGTCTAAAATTTATTGGAGATCTTCTAAATGCTTGAATATATGCTATTTTCAAATATTTATTATTAAAGGAAAAAAAGTTTAAGATAGGGCTATTTAAGGCATCATAGGGATCATATCCCACATATTTTTCACTCCTAATTTTATCAAGGAGTTTTAAGGCTATTTCCAATACAAAGTCCTTTGAAAACTCAAATTTCAACTTCTATTTCCACCCCCTTTTCAAGGGATTTTAATATTGAAAAGGTGGCCTCTGTAACATTAAAAATCTCCTCATAGGCTATGGGAGGTGCCCCTCCACCCTTTACCCAATCCAAAAAGGCATTAATTTCCCCATCATAGCCCTTATCAAACCCTGAAGAAATTCTTCTTTTTCCACCTTTTTCCCAAAAAAGGACCTCCTTAAAATTATTTAAGAAAGCAGTTTTTCCATAACCATTTATTTCAACATACTCCTTGGGGATACCTTCACTCATCAAATTTGAATACAAAACAGTACCCAGAGACCCCCTTTCAAAGGAAACCTCTATTAAAAAATTATCCTCATATCTCCCATTAACGCCCCTAATTGCCTTTCCAGTTACCTTTTTTATCCTTTCTCCCGATAAAAAAACCATTAGATCCAGAAAATGACACACTTCAGATATGATCCTTCCACCACCTTCACGTGAGTATATCCAACTATCTTCTGGCAGAAAACCACAATTTACCCTGTAATAAAAGGTAAGGGGGTGCCTTCTATCTCTAAAAAATTCCTTAATTTTTAATGAGTGGGGAGAAAATCTTCTGTTAAACCCCACCGTAAAAAAAACATCTTCATTCCCCAGAACCATCTCTTTAAACTTCAAATACTCCCCTTCATCAATTGAAAGAGGTTTTTCACAAAATACAAACTTTCCACTTTTAACCCCTTCAATTACCAACTTTTGATGTAAGTCATGCCTTGTAAATATGAAAAGGGCGTCAAAATCCCCATCAATCATATCAACGTAGTTGGTATAGCCAACTTTAAAGCCAAATTTTTCCCTCAACTCCTCCTGTGAATATCCATTTTTCGTGACAATTGAATGGAAAATAACATCCCTTCTCCTCTTTAAAATGGGAAGTATAAAATTTTTGGCAAAATTTCCAGCACCAATCACACCAATTTTTACCTCACCTCTATTTATTCCCTTAATATCCCCATATGAAATTTTTCTTGAAATACCGCTACTTACACCATATTCAAACATAATAGCAGAAAAAATTTTCTCTCCATCAAGTAAAATGTCATAGGCCTTTTTATAATCTTCAATTGGGAAAACATGGGATATCATATCTTCAAGGTCAATCCCATAATTTTTAACCATCTCAAGAAAGGAAAAGATATTTCTCTTTAAGGTCCATCTCACATAGGGTAGGGGGTAATCAATCCCTTCCACCTCATATTTTCTGTCATATCTTCCGGGGCCATAAGAGGTGGAAAACCTTATCTCAATTTCCTTTCTGTAGTACTCTTCCCTTTCAAAATCCATCTTAACATTTCCCAGAACAACTAAAACTCCCCTCTTTCTTAAAACCCTCCCAGCCATTTTAAGGGTATCACCACTTTTATCTGAAGCAGTAATTATGACTTTATCAAATCCTATCCCTTCTGTAAGGGACAAAAAATTTTCACTTACATATTTATTTTCATAAACTTCAAAATTTTTTTCCCTTAAGGAATCCACCCTGTCCTTATTAATATCACATCCAGAAACATTTACACCTGAATGTTTTAAAATTAAATAAGCCATCTCCCCTATAAGCCCCATTCCTACAACAAGGATCTTTTCTCCCGGTGAGGTCCCCAACTGTCTCACCCCCTGCATTGCTATCGCACCAATTGTCCCAAATGCTCCCTCCTTCAAAGAGAGATTTTCAGGCAATTTTACAGCCATATTTTTAGGTACAACAGTGTATTCTCCATGATAGGCTATTCCCTGTCCACAACATGCCACAAGATCTCCTACTTTAAATTCACTTACACCTTCTCCAACCTCAACCACAACCCCAGAAGAACTATAGCCAAGGGGGATATATGAATCCAATTTTCCCTTTACAAGGGAATAGGCAGAAGAAACACCACTTTTCTTTGCAAAATCTAAAACTCTTTTCACAAGATCCGGTCTCTCAAGGGCCTTTTGAAATATATTTTTTCGTGAAAGGGAAATGGTATTTCTTTCAGTACCTGCACTTATCAACGAATACTTAGTTTCAACTAAAATTTCCCCATATCCCGGTAAGGGAACAGGTAAATCTGCAAGTTTTATCCTGCCATTCTTGTAATTTAAAAGTAAGATCTTCATTTTAAAATTTCCTCAAAAACATTTTTAAGTCCAGAAATAAAATTTTCCTCCCTAAAATTTCTCTCATATATCTCTCTGCTGATTTTACCACATTTTATAAAATCTATACTTCCATCTAAAAATTTAAAGATGGATTTTTTAAGGGAATCAATGTCCCCCGGTTCAATCAAAAAACCATTTTCTCCATTTAAAACCATCTCCGGAATGCAGCCCACCTTTGTGGAAATAATGGGCAGGGAATGTCCCATGGCCTCAATAATTGCCCAGGGCATACCTTCATTATAAGATGGAAGTAAAAAGAGATGGCTTTTACAAAAAAGTTTTTCTTTAATCTCTCCAGTGGGGGATTTATGTAATTCCACATTGTCTTTAAATTTAGAAAAAATATCCTTTACCCTATTTTCATCAAATAAGAACTCTCCACCAAAAATAAATTTAACATCTCTAAACTCCTCCACGACATCTCCAATAATTTTAAGGACATCGTAAAAGCCCTTGGATTCTTTTAAGTTACTCAAAAATAGAATATTTCTGCACCTCATTTCCCCTTCTCTAATAACCTCAGGTATATTCAATCCATTTGAAACGGAGAAAAACCTTCCCTTGGGAAATCTCCTCTCTGCCTCTTCCTTTAATTTTTCGCATAAAAAAATAACCCCATCTGAATTATTCATCATCTTTTCTATCAGAAATTTAAAAAAGATATTACTTTCCCCATATAGTTTAAAAATCCCACTACCCCTGAAGTGAAACAAAATTCTCTTTCTCAAAAACCTAAGCAGAAGAAAAAATAAAAAATCCCTCAAAATGC
>Ga0256842_1001011_pt1 | contig 23818 bp, 21 predicted proteins | sample 4559240metaG_FD_185973 | JGI IMG/M metagenome (GOLD analysis project Ga0256842, IMG submission 185973) | Hydrothermal vent microbial communities from Guaymas Basin, Mexico - 4559-240 | ecosystem: Environmental > Aquatic > Marine > Hydrothermal vents | place: Mexico: Guaymas Basin | collected... | reverse complement strand
ATTGTAAAGATTTGTAAAGTGAGGTAAGGGAATAGTAAGATGTTGTAAATTTATCTTTATCCTTGTCCTCTATCCTTGTCCTCTATCCTTCTCCTCTATCCTTGTCCTCTATCCTTCTCCCTTCACCTTTCTCTCTTAAAATAGAAAAAGCCACAAAGAAATAAATTCAATGTGGCTTTTGATATGTTGTAAAAAGATCTACTTTCTTAGAAAGAAAGAATAGTTTTCTTAATAATTTCAATAGCTTTCATTAACTCATCCTCAGGAATTACCAATGGAGGAGCGAAACGAATAATATGATCGTGAGTTGGCTTAGCAAGAAGTCCGTTATCCTTCATAGCAATACAAACATCCATAGCAGTTTTGCCATTTGTTGGCTTTATAACTACAGCATTTAATAAACCTTTACCACGTACAAGCTCAATCATTGGAGAGTCAATCTTCTCAATCTCAGCACGGAATATTTTTCCTAGATGCTCAGCTTTTTCAGCAAGATTTTCGTCAACAACAACCTGAAGAGCTTCCATAGCTACAGCGCCAGCAAGAGGGAATCCACCAAAAGTAGAACCATGCTCACCGGGTTTAATAGTTAGCATAATATCATCATCAGCAAGTACTGCTGATACTGGAATAACTCCACCTGATAATGCTTTTCCTAAAATAAGAACGTCAGGGCGAACACCTTCGTGATCAACAGCCAACATTTTACCTGTACGAGCAATTCCTGTTTGAACCTCATCAGCTACAAAAAGTACATTTGCTGCTTTACATAGGTCAAAAGATTTCTTTAAATATCCTTCGTCTGGAACAAATACACCAGCCTCGCCTTGAATAGGCTCAACAAGGAAACCTGCTACATTAGGGTCCTTAAGCTCTTTCTCTAAAGCCGATAAATCGTTATAAGGAATTGTTATAAATCCTGGAGTATAAGGTCCGAAATCATTACGTGCCTCAGGGTCAGTAGACATAGAGATAATAGTGATTGTACGACCGTGGAAATTCTCCGCAGCAACAATAATCTTAGCCTCATTCTGAGGAATACCTTTTACTGTATAACCCCATTTACGAATTAGCTTAAGAGCAGTTTCGTCAGCCTCAGCACCAGTATTCATTGGCAATACTTTGTCGTATCCGAAAAATTCGGTAATATACTTTTCGTACTGTCCTAATACATTATTATAAAATGCTCTTGAAGTAAGAGTAAGTTTTTGAGCTTGATCAGTTAAAGCCTTTACAATTCTTGGGTTGCAATGACCTTGATTAACTGCTGAATATGCTGAAAGAAAATCGAAGTATTCTTTGCCTTCAGCATCCCATACTTTATGTCCTTCACCTCTTTCCAAAACCACTTCTAGTGGGTGGTAGTTGTGTGCACCATACTTGTCCTCTAGCGCAATTGCCTCTTTTGAAGAAATTTTATTAATCATAAATTATGATATTTAAAGGGTTAATGTTATATTCTAATTAGTCGAGCAAAAATAGATTATTTTTTTAAGTCGGATAAGTGTTTTTCTGTTAAAAAATCGTATATTATAATGATATTTAATTTTACATAAAAAAGCCATATAGATTAATCTATATGGCTTTTTCTAAAGGGGAAATAATTACTATTTAAAAGGCATGAACTGGACTTAAAACAGTCTGTTCATTAATAATTTGAGACTCTAATTCCTCAAATTCAATGTTTGCCATTAAGTGCTTTAAAGACTTATGGGCAGCAATTTTTACAAATTCATTAGAGTCATTTTCTTCAATGTATTGTAAACTTTTAATTGCATGAACTGATTTTGAACTACCTAATATTAAGCATATTGCCTGACGTAAATCGTCATCATTAGTATGTAAGGCCTCAATTAATTTAGAGATTTTTCGGCCTTTTTCCCATTTTTCAATTCGTGATATAGAGATGAGCATATTCTATTTTTTAAGTGAGTTACAAATATAATATAAAATAGGGCGTATTTTTTCGCGTAAAATACCTATTTTTGTTAAAAATTACTATATTTATAGATAATAAACAATAAATCAGTTAGTTATGTGCACTGTTAATTATTGTGAAGTTTTATAGCAAGTATTACATTGTTTTTGTGTCATAATGCGGTACATTTGACCTCACTATAGTAATATTATGATAGAGCAACAGCTGATAGATGGTTTGAGTAAGTTAGGTACTGCCGAGAATAGGCAAGGTGAGCTTGCGTTCAAACATATTGTAGATACTTATCAAGCAGTTATTTATAATACTTGTATCGGTATTGTTGGCGATGCTGATGACGCTAAAGATATTGCTCAGGATGTTTTTATTCAGCTTTATAAATCTGCTGATAGCTTTCGTGGTGATAGTAAAATTTCCACTTGGTTGTATAGAATTGCAGTAAATAAAAGTCTAAATCATATCCGTAATAACAAAAAACATAAAGTACTATTAAGAATACAGGGGTTCTTTGCTGCCGACGAAACTCGTGAAATTCAGATTAGAGATAGAGCAAGAAGCAATCCCCAAGAAATTTCAGAACAAAATGAGCATAAAATTGCTCTACGTACTGCAATCGATAGCTTCCCGAAAATCAGAAGACTGCTTTTGTGCTTAAAAACTACGATGATATTTCATATAAAGAGATTAGTGAAATTATGGAACTTTCGCTGAGTTCGGTAGAGTCGTTAATACATCGCGCAAAGAAAAATTTGCAGAAAACTCTGAATTACTATTATCATAATAATGTAAAGTAAGGATTTTAGCATTATTCAAAATTGCCTTAATTCATTATTTATAATGTAAAAACCTACAGTTGATATATATTATATGAAGGAGTTTTATTAATTATTACTTTTGTCATTATTGTTAAATCTAATAAGATGCGAAAAATACTCACTTCAATTATCTTCATAATGCTGGCCTATGGTGCAAATGCACAACAATGGCAATATAGCATGGCTGATGCAATGAAAATTGCCAAGGAAAAAGATCAGAAAATCATACTAGTATTTTCTGGCTCGGATTGGTGTACTCCTTGTATTAAGCTTGAAAATGATATATGGAGTACTGATGAGTTTAAAATTTACGCAAAAGATAATTATGTGATGCTTAAGGCTGATTTTCCTCGTAAAAAGAAGAATAAGCTTAGCGAAGATCATACTCGAATTAATAATATATTAGCTGAAATGTATAATCCCAATGGATATTTTCCACTAGTAGTTGTATTGGATTCTGATGCTAAAGTAATAGGTAATTTGGGCTATAAAAAAGTTAGCCCCAAACAATATATCGAACTTATTAATGCCCTTTAATTAATGCGAAAAATACTTATTTTTTCTGTTTTTCTTATAATTGCTAACCTTATTTCTGCTCAAAAAGTATTTTATAAAAAGATGCTTTTGATGGGAAGTAGATTCGATATATCTGTGGTTGATATTGATAGTGTTTCTGCTTATGAGGATATCAATATTGCCAAAAATGAGATATTGCGAATAGAGAAACTTATTTCATCTTGGGATGCAAGTTCTCAAACATCAATGATAAATGCTAATGCAGGGATTGCTCCTGTAAAAGTTGATAAGGAGTTATTCGACCTTATACAGCGTTCATTAGCTATCTCAAAAATTACTGATGGTGCTTTTGATATTTCTTATGCATCAATGGATAGAATATGGAAATTTGATGGAAGTATGAGCCGTATGCCTTCGGAAAAAGACATTTCAAACTCTGTATTAAGTGTAGGTTATCAATATATTATTCTTAATAAAAGCAAATCAACAGTATTTCTTAAAAACAAAGGAATGCGCATTGGCTTTGGTGGCATTGGCAAAGGATACGCCGCTGATATGGCAAAGCAATTATTAATTTCAAAAGGAGTAACGGCTGGAATTATAAATGCTTCTGGCGATATGAGCACTTGGGGAAAGCAACCCAATGGCAGGGATTGGACCATTGCAATTACTAATCCTATGAATAAGAAAAAAGCTTTTGCCGTGCTTCCCATATCGGGTAAAGCCGTGGTTACTTCTGGCGATTATGAGCGGTTTGTGAAATTTAATGGCATAAGATATTCTCATATTATTAATCCCAAAACAGGATATCCTGCTACAGGAATTATTAGTGCTACAGTTTTTGCCCATAGTGCAGAGCTTGCTGATGCTTTGGCTACTTCCATTTTTGTAATGGGTGTTGATGTTGGCTTGAATAGGATAAATCAGTTAGCAAATATAGATTGTATTATTATTGACGAAAAAGGTAGTATTTTTACTTCCTCAAAGATTAACATAAATGATAAATAAATTACTCATTCTTATTATTCTAACTTTTGCATTGTCTTCGTGTATGGTTGTGAAGGGCTACGAAAAAGTAAACCTTAATGACCCAGATATGGCTTTAAAAGATAGAAAATCACAAAAATATTCTGGTAAATTTCATTCATATAGAGAGGGTAGTGCTGGTGCTGAAGGTGGTAAATCAGGTGGGGGCTGTGGTTGTAATTAGGCTTATGAAAGGGGTAATTATCATATTTGCTGTGCTAGTAAGTTTTGCTCTATTTGGGCAGAATAATACTGCTGTAAAATCAGATTCTGTAAAGCTATTTAAGAAACGTGTATTGGAAAATGCTGAGATTGACATTCTTGCAAGTTTTTACAAACAGCAGGGAAAAAATGCTGCCGTTACTGGTGGTATTGGCTCCGAAGAGTTAACTAATTTGGCATCGAGTATAAATGTGGCTATTCCCATAGGTGATGATGGTGTGCTTACTATTGATGCCACAATTTCGGCATATAGCTCAGCTTCATCGAGTAATTTAAATCCATTTAAACAAAAAAGTACTGATGGTGACGACGATGATGACGATGATGACGATGATGATGATAAAAGGTTGGCCTCGGGAGCATCAAGTGGTGGTTCGCCTGGCGATAAACATAAGGTAACAGCTAATTCTCCTTGGATTGCATCTTCTTCTGATGCCAAAGAAGATACTTGGTATGGTGTAAATATTGGCTATAGCCATTCGTCTGACGATAGAAATACTATAATATCTACAAACTTTAGTGTTGCTACCGAATATGATTATAATTCATTGGGAGGTTCGGTTGGTATTATAAAATTATTTAATAAAAAGAATACTGAAATTTCGTTTGGTGTGGATGTGTTTTTTGATAAATGGTTGCCACAATATCCTGCAGAAATAAATCATTATAGGGATGCTGAAGGTGATTTGGAAAGTGGCTTTTTTAAGGGAACTGATATTTTGGATAAAAATGGAAATCCTATTGATAAAACGGGCACAATAGTTTGGCAACCTAATACTGATGGTATTGATGAGGATAGTAGAAATACATTTGCTCTATCAATGAGTTTGTCACAAATACTAGGTAGAAGAACGCAGGTGGCAGTATTTTTTGACCCCACTTTGCAAAAAGGTTGGCTAGCAAATCCTATGCAGCGGGTTTATTTCTCTGATGTGGATAATTACTATATCGGGAACCCATCTAGTGTTTATTATTATGACCATCCTAGCAATACCGATGTGTTTCAGCTTGCCGACGATATTGAACGTTTGCCAGCTACAAGGCTTAAATTTCCTATTGCAGTACGCATGAGCCATTATATTAATGAGTTTATGATACTGAAATTATATTACCGCTATTATTTTGATGATTGGGGAGTTAAGTCCAATACTATAAATGTAGAATTGCCAATTAAAGTTGGCGATAATTTCACTTTATATCCCAATTATAGATTCTATAATCAGTCGGCAGCAAAGTATTTTAATGCTTATGATGAGGCCTTATCTTCTTCAGAATTTTATACTTCAGATTATGATCTGGCGAAATTTATTAGCAATCAATATGGACTAGGAATTAAATATACAGATAGGCTAACTAAGCTTCATTTGTGGAAGGTAGCCTTTAAAAGTATAAGCCTAAATTATAATTATTATAGGCGTAATATAGCTTTCGATGCTCATATTGTTAGCCTAAATATTAAGTTTATTATCAATTAGTGTATAAATAGTTCAAAGTGCCATAGCAACACCTTGAACTATATATTTTATTGATTAATCTAACCATTTATCAAACTCCTCAGTACTCCAATCTTTACTTTTGCAATAGACTTTTTTCTGGTCGGCTTGCACTTTGCCTAGCATAAAAAATTTGGCCTTGGGATTAGCAAAATATAGTCCCGAAACACTAGCTGCAGGATTCATAGCTCGGCTAGATGTAAGTTCTACTCCAGTTTTATTAGTCGCGCCCAAAAGCTTAAATAAAATATCTTTCTCGCTATGGTCGGGGCAAGCAGGGAAGCCAATTGCTGGACGAATACCTCTATATTTTTCTTTTATCAAGTCTTGGTTGTTCAAATTCTCGTCCGAAGCATAGGCCCATATCTCTTTTCGTACTTTCTGATGTAATAGTTCGGCAAAGGCCTCTGCCAAACGATCCGAAAGTGTTTTAAGCATTATGGCAGAATAATCATCGCTATTATTTTCAAACTTATTAATATGTTTCTCTATACCAACTCCTGTAGTTGCCACAAAGCCACCAATATAATCGCCTTTGCCACTATGTTTTGGGGCAATATAATCTGATAAACTTAGATTGTTGCCCGAATCAGTTTTTGCCTGCTGCTGACGTAGAAAATGATAGCTATCCAGTAGCTCTGTTCTGCTTTCGTTAGTATAAACTTCTACATTTTCATTTACAGCATTGGCCGGAAAAATGCCTATTACGGCATTAGCTTTTACCATTTTATTGGAAATAATTTCGGCCAACATTTTTTTGCCATCTTCATATAGTTTACTAGCCTCTTCACCTTTTGTAGGATGCGAAAGTATAGCAGGAAAGCGTCCTTTAAGTCCCCAATTTAGGAAAAAGAATGTCCAATCTAAATAATTCGATATTTCGGAAATAGGGTAGTCAATAAATTCTTTTATTCCCGTAAAATTTGGCTTTGGAATATCTTCCGTTTGCCAATCAATATTAAATGCATTCTCACGAGCCTTGTCCAATGATATATATTCAATATTTTTTTCATAATGCTCTTTTCGTAATGCTTCTTGTTCAAGTTTCAGCTGCTCAAAATACGCCTCGTAATTATTTTTCAATTGGTTTACTAATTTTACGCTTTCCGAAGCATCCTTAATATATACCACTGGGAAATCATATTTTGGGGCAATTTTCACTGCCGTATGAATTTTAGACGTTGTAGCGCCACTAATCAATAATGGAATAGTAAAGCCTTGCTTTTGTATCTGATTGGCAATATTTACCATCTCTTTTAGCGAAGGCGTTATCAATCCGCTCAGGCCAATATAATCAGCATTTATTTCTTTGGCTTTGGCAATTATACGCTCGGTTTCTACCATCACTCCCAAATCCACAATTTCGTAATTATTGCACGAAAGTACCACCGAAGCAATGTTTTTGCCAATATCGTGCACATCACCTTTTACAGTTGCCATTACAATAGTTCCATTATTTGTGCTTGTGCCAACCTGCTTTTCGGCTTCTACATAAGGCATAAGAATTGCCACTGCTTTTTTCATCACACGAGCAGTCTTTACTACTTGAGGCAAAAACATTTTTCCTTCACCAAATAATTCGCCCACAATATTCATCCCGTCCATTAGCGGACCTTCAATAATATCTAGTGAGAAATTATATTTGCCTCTTGCCTCTGTTAAATCGGGCTCTAAATATTCAGTAACACCTCTCTTAAGGCTATAAATTAGGCGTTCTTCCAAATCACCATTGCGCCATTCCTGTACTTTCTCTTCTTGCTTGCCATCAGATTGCACATTTTCTGCAAAAACGATTAGCTCGTCAGCAGCTTTATCATCTTTATTGAATATTACACGCTCACACAAATCCTTAAGCTCAGGCTGAATGTCGTCATAAACTTGTAGCATTCCTGCATTTACAATTCCCATATCAAGACCAGCTTTTACAGCATAATATAAAAATACAGAATGCATAGCCTCGCGAACTGTATTATTGCCTCTAAACGAGAATGATAAATTACTAATGCCGCCAGAAGTTTTAGCTTTTGGTAGATTATTTTTTATCCATTCCACCGATTTAATAAAATCAATAGCATAGTTATTATGCTCTGACATTCCTGTGGCAATAGTCAGTATATTTACATCGAAAATAATATCAGCAGGATTAAATTTCACCTCATCTACAAGGATATTATAAGCAAGTTCTGCAATACGTATTTTATCTTCGTATGTAACGGCTTGTCCTTTTTCGTCAAAAGCCATAATTACCACCGCAGCACCATAATTCTTAATTTTGGTAGCATGCTCAACGAATGCTTTTTTGCCTTCTTTTAGCGAAATAGAGTTTACAATTGCCTTACCTTGAATACATTTTAGCCCAGCTTCAATTACTCTAAAATCGGAGCTGTCAATCATAATAGGTACCTTGGCAATATCGGGTTCCGAAGCCAAAAGGTTTAAGAAAACAACCATTTCTTTCTCTGCATCGAGCATGGCATCGTCCAAATTTATGTCTATAATTTGTGCGCCATTTTCCACCTGCTGACGTGCAATAGAAAGTGCTTCTTCATATTTTTTTTCACGAATAAGTCGCGCAAATTTTCTTGAACCAGCAACATTTGTACGTTCGCCAATATTTATAAAATTATTAGCATCATTAATTTTCAGAATCTCTAAACCAGAAAGAACGGTCTCTTTTTCTATTTGTGGAGCCGTGCGCGCATTATGCCTCGCTGCAATCTCAACAAATTTCTTAATATGCTCAGGCGAAGTTCCGCAGCAACCACCAATTATATTTACCGATTCGTCAGAAACAATATGCTCCATTTTCTCAGCCATTACTAATGGTGTTTCATCATATTCGCCAAATTCATTTGGTAAACCAGCATTTGGATAAGCCGAAATATTGAAGTTAGATTTTTCCGATAATTCTTTCAAATATGGCTGCATTTGCTCTGCTCCCAAGGCACAGTTGAAACCTATACTCAGCAAGTCCACATGCGAAAGTGAAGACAGAAAAGCTTCAGCAGTTTGTCCGCTAAGTGTTCGTCCGGAGTTGTCGGTGATAGTTCCAGAAACCATTACTGGCACTTTTTTAGCAAGTTTTATCATGGCATCATTTGCGGCCAATAAAGCAGCTTTGGCATTTAGAGTGTCGAATACAGTTTCTATCAAAAGTACATCCACACCGCCTTCTATTAGAGCTACAATTTGCTCGTAGTATGACTTATGAAAATCGTCGTAAGATTTTGCTCTAAATCCAGGGTTATTTACATCTGGCGACATGGATGCCGAGCGGTTTGTTGGGCCAATAGAACCCGCTACAAAACGAGGTCTGTCAGGGTTTTCTTCCGTAAATTCATCAGCAATTTTACGAGCAATCTGTGCTGATTGATAGTTGAGGTCGTAAACAGAAGATTCGAGGCTATAATCCTCCATAGAAATGGAGTTGGAAGAGAAAGTGTTGGTTTCAATAATGTCGGCACCAGCTTCAAAATATTTTTTGTGAATCTCGCGAATAATATGTGGTTGTGTAATGGATAATATATCGTTATTCCCTATTTGGTCAATTTTTGTATCTTTAAATCGCTCACCTCTAAAATCGTCTTCCGATAAGTCGTAATCCTGTATCATTGTGCCCATTGCACCATCCAATACAAGTATTCTGGTTTTAAGTATATCTTTTATGTTCATATTTATTCAAATTAGTAAATGTGCAAATGTGTAAATGTACAAAAACGTGAAATTGTAAATTATTGCTTCTTTTTTGATGTTGAAATAATTTTGCCAATTACTCTTTTTAGCTCAATTATTTTTGGAATTAAATAATCTGTATCAGGACAGTTTTCAGAATATTTGCAAAGTAATAACCAATATTCTGTTTCATCAATTTCCTTTGATGCTATTTTTAATTTATGAATAAAATCAGCTTTACTCTCAGCCTGTTGACTCTCCCGAATGTTTGCTCCTATAGAAGTGCCTGATCGTAAAATTTGTTTGCCAATAACGTATTTTCTTTGTTTATCTAATTCTTCTGATAGTTTTATTATCTCTAAAGCAAAGCTAAAAGATAAGTCAACTATTGCATTACCTGTATTTATCATAATTTTATTGATTAAAGAATCGTTAATTTACTAATTTCCACATTATTAAATTTCCACATTTAGTTAAAAAACTGCCTTCGCAATTTTATATACATTATCGGGTTTTCCCATTGTGTAATAGTGAATTACAGGTACATTGTTCTTAATTAAGTCTTTGCTTTGTGCAATAGCCCATTCTATTCCTAGCTGTCTAACGTGACTATTATCTTTGCACTTAATAAGCTCTTTTACCAATGCTTCGGGTAGGTCAATATTGAAAGTTTTTGGTAGCGAATTCAAATGATTTTGAACAGAAATAGGTTTGATTCCTGGAATGATTGGTACAGTTATTCCTTCTTTACGGCAGGCATTCACAAAATTATAATATTTCTGATTGTCGAAAAACATTTGAGTAACAATAAACTCTGCGCCAGCTTCAACCTTCTTTTTAAGAAAGTGGAGGTCGCTTAAATCATTTGGCGATTCAATATGCTTTTCGGGATATCCTGCCACACCAATTGTGAAATCTGTAGGAGATGAATTCTCCAACTCTTCGTCCAAATATATTCCATTATTTAAATCAGAAACCTGATTTATCAAACCTAAAGCATTATGATGTCCGTTTTTTTCTGGGACAAATCGGTTTGTAGAATGCTCAGGGTCTCCACGTAGTAGCAGTATATTCTCTATACCAAGAAAGCTTAAATCAATAAGTGCATTCTCGGTTTCTTCTTTGCTAAAACCGCCACAAATAAGATGTGGTACTACATTAATATCTCTATATTTATATTTTATTGCTGCAGCAATAGCCACAGTGCCAGGTCTTTTACGGATAGTCTTTTTCTCCAGTAGCCCATCGGTTCTCTTTTTATAAACCACTTCCTCGCGGTGGTATGTAATATTTATATACGGAGGCTTAAACTCCATTAGTGGGTCAATGGTGTCGTAAATTTCTTTTATACTGCGACCTTTTAGTGGTGGTAGCAATTCGAAACTAAATAGTGATTTCTTATTCTGCTTTAATGTTTCTGGTATTTTCATCTACTAGGATTTTAATTATACGGGATATTATTTGCTTATTATGCTTTCATTAATTGTTATTAACCGAATGGCTGATAACTTTAAAGCATTCGCATATAGCAATAATCGACGTTTGTAATAAAAGTTGGAATAGGTTCCTTCGCTATTGATAATTTTGGTAATAATTTCATTTTATAAATATTAAAATTATAAGTCCCGTTTGTTTTAGCGGGCAGGTATTGGCACCTTACCATACTTGGCGGTTGCCGGACTGTCATTGAGCCTGTTCTCTCAAGTCCTCTTTATAACCAAATATTTTTCTTGCGAAAGAATATCTGAATTTGAAGCTGCAAAGATAGTAATTAAAATAAAGGATGGTGAAATAAAAAAAACTCATAAATAACAATTATCTGAATAATGTTGTTCATTTTTGGTGTTTATTTGTATTATTACTTTGCTAAAAAAGTGTTATTCTTGCAAAAGATAAATAAATTAACAAACAAAATTACATACAATGATTAAGAAATTATTTTTATTATTATTTGTAGCGGCATTATTTACAGCTTGTAATAATGCGCCAAGTACTGAAGGAGAGAAAGTTAGTGCTGAAGCAGAAGTGGAAACATTAACTGTAGATAGTCTATTAACTGATATTGATAAATTAGTAGGACAAGAGGTTGTTATTGTTGGTACTGTTGACCATGTTTGTAAGCATGGTGGTGGTAAATTGGTTATTTATACTGCATCTCCAGAGAATGGATTGCACGTAATGGCTACTGATGAGTCTGGTAAATTTCGTGCTGACGAGATTGCTGACGAACTTATTGAGGTAAAAGGTATAGTTGATGAATTTAGAGTTGACGAATCTTATATTGTTGAGAAAGAGGCTAAATTAGCTGATATGATTGCTGATAAAGGTGACGATAAAGAAGCTGAAGAAGCTACTGAAGAAGATGGTGAGCACCATGGTGGTGGAGATTTTCCTGATACTGATGGTAAGCATAAGCAAGAAATAGAAGGACTACAAAATCAAATTGCATCTTTAAAAGCTCAGTTAGAAGAGCTAAAAGCTGAAGGTAAGGATCATATTTCTTATTATTCTGTAAAATGTGCTACTTATAAAGTACTAGAGCAAGAGGATAAAGAAGATGTTGAAGCAGAAATTCCTGTAGAAAAAGCTACTGAAGCTACTACTGAGGAAGCTCCAGCTGCAACTACTGATGAGGCTTCTGCTGAATAAATTTTAAAGATTATTAAAGAATATAATGGTGGAGGTATACCTAATAAATTAATTGTTTATTCGGTATTAATACTTCACCATTTTTTTTAGGAAATATGAGATGGGAAAGAAACTAAGAAAATTTAATAGAGCTACTCACCGTGATTTGGGCTACTTTTTTGTTGCCATGATTTTGATATATGCATTATCAGGAATTGCAATTAACCATATCAACGATTGGAATCCTAGTTATGTGCTAGAAATTGAGACTTACGATGCGCCTGTAGATGTTAGCAAAAAGCTAAATAAGGATGATGTAAAAGCTATTCTTAAGGATTTGAAAATACGAAATGCTTACCGCAAGCATTATTACCCTAATGGAGAAAATGAATCATGTAAGATTTTTGTAAAAAATGGCGTAGTAAATATTAATATGAAAACAGGTGTTGTTCATTCTGAAATAACTCAGCGCCGAGTGGTTTTTCATGCTGTAAACTGGCTTCATTATAATCCCAATGTGGCTTGGAAATGGATATCCGATATTTTTGCTGTAGCACTTATTATCCTTGCAATATCAGGAATGTTTATCCTAAAAGGTAAAAATGGACTTAAATGGCGTGGCACTATTCTTATGGTTGCAGGAGTTTTATTACCACTTATTTTCTTGTTTATGTTTTATTAGATAGGGTAGGTCTTAAAATCATAAATTAAAAACATCCTCGTCATACTAAATGATTTTCCTTTAATGGGAACCTCATCTAAGTAGGCGAGGATGTTTTATTTATATAAGTCCGTAGGACTTCGATGTTTGTAGCACGTAGTGCGCAAAACGTAATCAAAGTCCGTAGGACTTGCCTATTTGTTATTCTTAGAATAGGTTTCGGTGCTCTGTACCTTTATATAGTCGCTTATAAATGTTATCGGTGCCTGCACCTAAAATAAGATGATAATTATGACTGTAAACAGAAGTGTAAAAACTAATGTTTCTGAACACTAATCTATTAAGGTGTTATTAGTAAAATTATTATATAATAAATAACGTAAACAGTCGTTATTATGTGTATCACATAAAACCACTTTATGAAGACTCTTTACATATTTATTTTCTTATTTTTGGGCGTATCCTCAATTGCGCAAACACATTCTGAATTTACCAGAAAAGATAGTATAGCCATTAAGAAGATGAATGATGAGTATCGTGAAGCTGTATTTAATAGAAATATAGATGTTAGGGCTAATTTTTTACTTTCATTAGATAGTATTGCTTCTGATTCGGCTTTTGTATTTGATATTAGAGGCCTATACTTTCGTGAGATGCCTGATATCAGAAGGTTTACTAATATTATAGAGATTAATGCTGAGCGTAATCAGCTTACAAAGTTTAGAATTAAATCAAGGAATCTGAAACATATAAAAACTATAAATATTAGTGGAAATAATATTTCGGATTTAAAAATAGGTAAAGCACCAAAGCTTGAGAAAATTGATTTTGGAGGGAATCCAATAAGTAAAATACCTTTTGGGATCTTTAGATCACGAAAAATTGATGAGCTAAGTTTGAATAGTTGCAATGTGAAAAAACTGCCGTGGTGGTTGCCTTTTAAGAAGAAAATTCGTCAACTTTATGTTTATAATAACCCATTGGCAATTAGTAATAAGAATATCCGACGAATGCGGAATCTTACACATTTGCAAATGTCAATTCTGCCAGATGACTCAATAACTAGTTATTTCAGCAGATTGACGAACTTGAAAAAGCTCGTTTTTTATAAATCAAAAATTAATTCACTACCCGATAACTTTTGGCAACTTAATAATCTTGAGGTTTTTATTCTTTATGATAATGAATTTGATGAAATTCCTGAGGTTTGTTTTAAGTTGCCACGTTTGCATCATTTAGATTTTTATTATAATAATGTAAAGTATATTCCAATGGGCATAATGCAGTGCGATAGTTTGGAGGAGCTTTATTTATCGTATAATCAAATATCGGTAATTCCGGACGCCTTAAAGGAAATGAAGAATCTAAAAAAGCTTTATATTCACCACAATAATATTGAGGAGGTTCCCAAATGGATTAATAGCATGCCGCAGCTCGAAGTTCTTGATATGGGTTATAATCAAATTAATGAGCTGCCTTCGTTTTCAAATTTAATCAATTTGCATACTGTCGATTTCCAATCCAACGAACTCACCGAGTTTCCCTTCGAATGGTATAACTTACCAAGCCTTAATCGCATTTTTCTTTTCGATAACCCATGGAAACTTACATCCAAAGAATATAAAAAAGTAATGGAAATGAAAGAATTGTTGAAGCAGCAGGGCGGGGAGCTTTTTGTAAATTAGTGATGTGCTCTGTCTTCGTAGTAGTGATAATTATATCTTTATTCACTTCTCCCTTCACTGTTCACCTTTCACCCTTAATTTTTTTTAAATATCTTTGTAACTAATTGCCCATACCCTGCGTCAAAGAGTGCGAACAGAATTTTTTTATATGCCAAATGACTACACAAGATTATAATAAGTGCGTTGATGACCATGCCGATGGAGTATATAGGTTTATCTTGAAGAGTATTCGAGATAGCGATACTGCTAAGGATATAGTTCAGGATGCATTTACCAAAATGTGGGAAAAGCGTAAAAATGTGGATGGAAAAAAAACCAAATCATATCTTTTTACAGCTGCATATCATACAATGATTGACTATATCCGTAGGGATAGAAAAGGCAATGTGGATGATGGTTATCTTGAGCGTACGTTAGTGGATTATAATTCGTATTCGGATATTCAGGAAGTGCTAAAAGATGCACTTGATACTCTGCCCGAAGTGCAGAAATCAGTAATACTACTCCGCGATTACGAAGGTTATAATTATAAAGAAATTGGTGAAATTGTTGGGCTTAATGAGTCGCAAGTGAAGGTGTATATTTATAGAGCAAGAGTTGCTCTAAAAAAATATATCGGTAGCTTACAAATGGTGATTTAATTTTATGAATAAAATAATAAACATATCAAATTATGAAGAATTTCTTATCGATTTCCTTGATGGAAACCTCGATGAGGAAACTCATGCCTTGGTAGTATTATTTTTGGAAGAAAATCCTGAAATTGCCGAGGAATTTGATGGTATTGCTAATGTTAGTGTTGAAGAATGTATTGGCTCTTTGGATGATAAAAATAGTCTTAAAGTACATTTGCAGCCAGTGATTCTTATTAATAACGATAATTACGAATTTTATTTTATTGCTTATCACGAAGGCGACTTGTCTGATGATGAGAAGATACAAGTAGAAGATTTTCTGGAAATTAATACGGACTTACAAGCAGAGTTTAAAACTTTTGCAGACGTGTCTTCAGTAGATGCTGAGGATATTGTCTTTGGCGAAAAAAAGGAGCTTAAGCAATACGAGATTGCACATAATGATTTTGTTTCTCATTCTGATTTCGAAATTATGTGCGTTGATTCCATTGAAGGGAATTTGAATGCAGCAGATGCCCAACGTTTTGATGCAGCAATTGCAAGTAATAATGAACTTGGAAATATTGCAGCTATATACAGCAAAACAAAATTGCAAGCAGATACGACCATCATTTTTGAGGATAAGGAATCGCTTTATCAGCGCAACTTTATTCAAATAATGCATTATAATATACGCTATGCAAATTCAGTGGCAGCGGCTATTGTTTTATTATTGATGTTTAATATTCTTAATTTTAATCTTGATAAAATAAATTCTCAAATAATAGAAACATCGTCTAATAATATCCATAATGTATTAATCCCTTCTAATGTTGATGAGCCGCAACTCCCAGATGCAGAATTAACTAAGGAAGTTGTTATTAGTGAAGAACAGCAAATAGAAGCAAGTGCTGACGAGAAGACGGTAGTAAAAGCGGTTAAAAGAGTAATTCAGAAAAAGCCAAATATAGAGCTTGCTAAAATTGTGGAAATGCAAACTAAGGGTTTTGATGCTGTGCTGCCACAATGCAAAGAACCTCAATTGAAAGCTATGGTACCAATGCATCTCGAGGAATTTGTGATTGATACCGCTTCGGTATTAGTGACTGCCACAAATCCTAATGAAGAGCAATCACTTGCTAAGGGAGAGATTAAAAAACTGAAGAAACTTGGTAATAAAGTAAATCGTTTCTTTAATCACGAGAAAGAATATATTGCCAATACGGAGCCCAAAAAAGCTGCCAAAAGATTTGCCGATATGGCAATTAAAGGTTTTAATAAGTTGACAGAAAGTGATAGGTCAATATCAAAGCGCTAAAGTATTTATGTTTATCTATAATATAGAAGTGCAAATTTCATTATAATTTATAATTAAGGCTTTGTTTTTTTAATCATCAATTGTTAATTCGTAAGGAATATTTAATAATTAGCAACAGCATAATAGTGATTTATCCAAATAATTTCTACTATATAATACTTGGGATTGCTAACTGAATACTGACTCCACCATCCCCAAAAACTATTTTTCAATAGGCATCATATAAAACCTTAAATTTGCATCATAAGAAAACGTTTTCATAAAAAGAACACTGACAAAACATGCCAAAACATTATAATACTAAACCTTTTTTATCTGTTTGGACCATAGCATTATTATCAATAGTGTTTTATATGGGTAGTTTGTTGATGTCTAGTTTTCAAACTGGTGATTTGGGGAACAATTATTCCACCAACAAACTCCAATCTTATTTATTAGATGTTGAGCACGAGATGGATTATATCCATAATGAGCTAATTGAAGGTATTGATTCTACTTTTGTAGATAGTGCTCAAACATACTTTTCTGATGAACTTATAAACTATGCAAATACAGAGCATATCCATGTTTTTCTATATAAAGGAGTTAGTAATAGTATTATCAGCTGGACCGATAACGATTTTATTATCGAAAGTCCCATAAATGGAAATCGTACATATTATGTTCATAATAGTATTGGCGATTTTTTGGTTAAAGACATTGTTACAGGAAGCTATACAAGTCGCTTTGCCTATCGTATATATCGCTATTATGCAGTTAGTAACGAGTATTTGCAGAGTGGGCTGAATCCCAATATTGATATTAGTAAAGAGGTTGAAATATCTGATAATAAACAAATAGGAGAGCCCATAAGCAATTCTAATGATGAGTTTCTTTTTAGTGTTGTTTGGAAAACCAATGATCAAATTCCGCCACAAACTTATGGTTTAATTTATGGCTTATTTGTGCTGTCATTTATGCTATTTGTGGCATTTTCACAACAAATTATATCAAAATATTTTTCAAATAAAGCCATCTGTTTAATATCAAAAATAGTGGTCATTATTATAATCGATTATATATGGCAATATGCTTTATTACCACGAATACTAATCGACAGCCCACTATTTTCACCAACCACATTTGCCTCAGCAGCTTTTAATAGTATTGGGGCATTAAATATTCATTTGCTCACAATATTGTTTATCGCTTTTGCAATAGGCAATTATCTTAAGAATAACATTTTTGAAAAGCTTGGGAACAAAAAGAGCTTTATTTTCTATTTGTTCTCGGTTCTATTATTTGCTATAATACTGCATTTTATCAAAATAATTGTATCTGACCTAATTTTTAATTCTACAATATCTTACGACTTATCACGAATTTCGCATATATCGTATATTGCTGTTATTGGTCTAGTTGCATTGGGTGTAAGTATTTCAATATTTATCTCCTTATTTGTTAGGGCAAATAGCTTGGCATCCAAATTGAGCCTAAGGAAACAAATTATTGCAATAATAGTTTTCGTAATTATTGAGTTATTGTGGTTGCTTGTTTCTGGAAATATAGATTTCTCTATTCTAATATTCTATCTTGCAGTAAGTGTTGTTAATACCATACTCCTAAATATTAAAACAAAGCTTGGTGGCGCTACCATTGTTACCATATATTTATTGATGTTTTCGCTGCTTATTGCCTTCTGGTTCAATATGCTTAATATGGAAAATGAGCGTATAAATAGGAAAGCAATAATACAATCATTATCAATAAATCAGGACCCCAAAACAGAGTACCTTTTTACAGAAATTTCGAAAGAAATGTATAAAGATACTGGGCTGATAAAAATGTTTGATAATCAGAATGTGGACTTCGATAGCCTTACCGAATTTATTGAGAATAAGTATTTCAAATCGCATAAGCATTTTAGAAAATACGATTTCCAAACAACCATTTGTACCAAGGACTTGAAATTAATGATTCGTCCGCAAAATATTGAAATAAATTGTGATACATTCTTTTTTAGGAACTTAATAAGCTTTGGAAAACTTACCGATAATAAGAATCTTTATAGTTTGGATTATGGAACTGGACAGGTAAATTATTTGGGAGTATTTCGTTTTTATAGCATGAGTGATGATGGTTATATTGTGTATACGGTATATATGGAAATAAACTCTAAGCTTAAGCGTAAGGGTTTTACAAGAGTGCTCAGAGCAAAGGAGTATGATCCTTTTTTCAAAATTGCTAATTATTCTCTTGCAAGGTATGAGAATAATAATCGGGTGGAAAATTATGGCGACTATACTTATCCCGAGCACCTTCCAAAGAGATTTAATACGGAGAAAGATTTTAGTTTTTCGGAAAATAAAAACTATAGTCATTTAGCTTACCACCTTAGTGATAATGTGGTGTTTGTGTTAAGTTTAAAAAAACAGCCAATGTTAGGCCGTCTAGCTCCTTTCTCTTATTTATTTATTTTATTCGGAACCTTATTCGCTATTTTGTTATTTTTTAATAATCTAAATATTATTGAGCAAGCAAAAATAAAATGGAGTTTTGGTAAACGTTTGCAACTAACAATGATTGTAATTATTTTGGCCTCTTTTGCTATAATTAGTGTTATTACAATGCTTTATATCAAAGATTTGAATAAGAGTAAGAACCGTACTCAGCTTACAAACCTGGCAGTGGCATTGCAGATTGAATTTGAACATAAGTTGGCTTCTGAAAATGATCTTACCAAGGTTGATCCTGATTATTTGCAATCCTTACTTCAGAAATTTGCCAAGGTATTCGATACCGATATCAATATCTATCAGTTGAACGGTAAGCTGCTATCTAGTACCCGATACGAGGTATTTGACCGTAAACTTATGTCGGAGCTTATAAATCCTGTTGCGCTTAAAGATCTTAAACTCGACCATCAAAGTATATTTATCGATAGAGAAAATATCGGAAATATGCTATTCTCATCGGCATATATGCCATTTCATAATTCGGAAGGAGAGATAATTGCTTTTCTGAATTTACCATATTTTGCCCGTGAGGAGGTGCTTAGGAGCGAAATATCCACTCTACTAATGGCACTTATGAATGTTTATATTTTGATAATAGTGGTTGCTATTCTTACAATTTTGTTTGTAAGTAAGTATATATCTCGCCCATTAATTATGCTAAAAGAAAAACTGCAATTAGTAAGTGTAGGCAAGGATAATACAAAGATTGAGTGGCATGGAATAGAGGAAATTGAAGCTTTGGTGTCGGAGTATAACCGTATGATTGATGCATTAGCACTAAGTAGTGAGCGACTAGCTAAAAGTGAGCGCGAAACAGCATGGCGCGAGATGGCCAAGCAGGTTGCTCATGAGATAAAGAATCCGCTTACTCCAATGAAACTTTCTGTGCAATATATGATGTATTCCTTTGACGAAAATGCTACTGATAATAAAGATAAACTTCAAGCATTAGCAAATACTCTTGTGGAGCAAATTGATACTCTAACTAATATTGCTACTGCATTTTCTGATTTTGCAAATATGCCTAAATCGACCAAACAATTGCATGACTTTGCATCCATAATCAATACTGCTGTGGATATTTATAAGGATTATTCTAATGTAAGTATTGAGCTTAGTATAGAAGATGATTTGCAGCTATTTATAGATAAAAATCAGTGGCTTAGAGTGTTCAATAATCTGATTAAGAATAGTCTGCAAGCTAAAATTCCTGATCAAAAACTTATAATATCAATTGATGTAAAAACCACAGATACCAAGGTTATTATTGCCTTTAGGGATAATGGACATGGTATTGACGAGGATATGAGAGATAAGATTTTTGTTCCTAATTTCACCACTAAAACCAAAGGCTCGGGCTTGGGACTAGCCATGGTAAAAAATATTGTGAATAATAGCGATGGCAAAATTAGTTTTGAATCAGAATTGGGAAAAGGAACAATTTTTATAATAGAATTATATAGAAATAATGGGTAAAATTGTAAAGTTTGAATACGATAATCAAGAGCTACATAAAATTGCTGTGGATATACGTATGGAGGTATTTGTTGATGAACAAAAAGTGCCTGCAGGAATAGAATTGGAATTTGAAGAGGATTGTACACATTTCTTAATTTATTATCGACGCAAAGCAGTTGGTACGGCTAGATATCGTATAGTTGATGATGTAATTAAATTTGAGCGATTTGCATTTCTTAAAGTGGCGAGGGGTAAAGGCCTTGGCCGCGATATAATGCGCTATATGCTAAATGATGTGCGTCCCCTCAAAAAACGTATTATGCTCAACTCTCAAGAATATGCCGTGAATTTTTATAAGCAAGCAGGTTTCATAATCTGTGGTAGCAAATTTATGGAAGGCGGTATTCCACATTATCCTATGGAATACGAAGCTCCTGATATAATGGAGAAAGCCCTTGGCTTGGCTGTTTGTAGAAGATAGGGGGAATTAAGAATTAAACATTAACAATTAATAAATATCAATAATATGAACATAGTATTTATGGGAACGCCGGAGTTTGCAGTAGCATCACTCAGGGCTTTGGTTAATAGCAAACATAATGTGGTAGGAGTTGTTACGGTAGAGGATAAGCCTGCTGGACGAGGCAAGAAATTGCGTGCAAGTGCTGTAAAGGAATATGCTGTGGAGCAAGGAATAAAAGTGCTGCAACCAAATAAACTCCGCGATGAGGAATTTGTCGCTAGCTTAAAGGCTATGAATGCAGATGTATTTGTGGTGGTAGCTTTCCGTATGTTGCCTAAGGTGGTATGGGAGATTCCTAGCCGTGGTACATTTAATATTCATGGTTCGTTATTGCCACAATACCGTGGTGCAGCGCCAATCAATTATGCTATTATTAATGGTGATAAGGAAAGTGGACTTACAACCTTTATGATTGATGAAAAAATTGATACAGGAAAGATTATTCTCCAGCGTAAATGTGATATAAAGGATACCGATGATGTTGGTGACTTACACGATAGACTAATGCTTATGAGCGAAAGTATAGTTGTTGATACTGTTGATATGATTGAGGAGGATAAAATAGACCTTCTTCCGCAAGAAGAGGCTGCCAAAGATGTGGAACTTCGCCCGGCTCCAAAAATATTTAAAGATGATTGCCGAATTCCTGTAAATATTGGTATATCTAAAGCCTATAATCTTATTAGAGGACTGAGCCCATACCCTGCATCTTTCCTTAAAATTATTTCTCCAGAAGGAGAGGAGCTAACAATGAAGATTTTTAAAACTGAAAAAATAGATACAAAATCTGAAGCTGGAGCTATATATACAGATGGCAAAAAAGAGTTTTATATTGGTTTCGCTGATGGAAGGCTTAAGGTGCATATGCTTCAACTACAATCGAAAAAACGTATGGCTGTTGGTGATTTCTTAAGAGGTTTTTCAATTAATAACGAATGGAAATGGGCTTAAATAAGCTCTAAAAGCATTGATATTGTTGATGTTTTGCATTGAAAAAGGCGTTTCTTTAGCCATATACTTATTAACAATTGAATAATTATCGATTATTTTCCGAAACTCTTTATAGTGAGTATGTTGTGATTTTGTTGAAAATTCATAAAACGTAATGTTGTGATATTCAACAGTTAGCGCTTAGGTTATTTAGCAAAATATTTTTAGTTTATAATATTTTCATGACTTAAAAAAAGTCCTATTTATTAACAATGTCAATGTTTGTAGGAGTTTAGGCTTGTTTGTTTCAAATATTCTATTATATTTGTGGTATATATTATAATAATCATATAAAAAATATTCAAGATGAACAAAACACAATTAATTGACGCAATGGCTGAGAAGTCAGGTCTAAACAAAGCAGATTCAAAGAAAGCATTAGAAGCATTTATCGGAGCTACAACTGGCGCACTTCAAGGTGGTGATAGAGTTGCTTTAGTAGGATTTGGTTCTTTTTCTGTAAACGAAAGAGCTGCTCGTACAGGTCGTAACCCTAAGACTGGTGCTGCTATTCAAATCCCAGCTAAAAAAGTTGTTAAATTTAAGGCAGGTTCTGATCTAGCTCTATAATTTACTTCAAAAGAAATTTATTAAGCCTTTTTCGTTTTACGATTAAGGCTTTTTTTAACCCCATTAAATTATGAGCAATAGTATTGATGATAAAAAGAAATTAAGAGACTATCTTTTTGGTTTTATTTCTGATAATAAAAAGAATCTTTTTGAGAAAAATATCTTGAATCGCACAAGGCAACTGACGGTGGTTCTTGAGAATATTTATCAACCTCATAATGCAAGTGCTGTACTTCGCTCCTGCGATTTGTTTGGAGTACAAGATGTACATATTATTGAAAATTCGAATAGGTATACTTTAAGCGAGGAGGTGGCAATGGGTTCATCCAAGTGGCTGAATATGTATAAGTATAATAAAGCGGAGGATAATACCACTGCTTGTTTTGATAAACTTCGTGCTGATGGATACAGAATAGTAGCAACTACTCCCCACGAAAAAGATGTAATGCTTGATGAACTGCCTTTGGATCAGAAAACTGCTTTGGTATTTGGTACAGAGCTCGATGGACTTTCTGATATAGCAATGGAGAATGCCGATGCTTATGTTAAGATTCCAATGTATGGCTTTACCGAGAGTTTCAATATCTCAGTTTCGGCAGCATTAAGTATGTTTCATTTGAGTGAGAAAATTCGCAAATCGGATATCGATTGGCAACTCACCGAAGAGGAGCAAGTGGATATACATATCAACTGGGCGAAAGCTGTAATAAAAATGTCGGATCTAATTATAGAAGAATATCTTAAAAAAGAAGAGAAATAATGAAAGACTATAAAAAATATTATACGATAAGAACAACGCCTGATCAGGTATATCTTGGACTTACTACTCCATTAACAATACATTTGTGGTCGGGAGAGGAAACTAAGTTTATTGCCGAAGAGGGAGCTGAATTTTCAATGTTTGAAGGTAGTATTCAAGGAAAAATTATTGAACTTATTCCTGATAAAAGAATTGTACAGCAGTGGTATTTTGGTGAGCAAGACGAAGATTCGATTGTTACATTTATATTGCATGAAAATAAAAGTAATACCTCATTAGAACTTCGCCATACAAATATCCCTGATGAAGATTATGATGATATAGTAGGCGGCTGGAATGAAGTATATATGGATCGCCTTATGGAATTCTATGATGAGTAATTATTAAAGAAGAAGGAAAAAGGAAAAAGGAAAAAGGAAAAAGGAAAAAGGAGAAG
>Ga0256842_1001010_pt1 | contig 23827 bp, 9 predicted proteins | sample 4559240metaG_FD_185973 | JGI IMG/M metagenome (GOLD analysis project Ga0256842, IMG submission 185973) | Hydrothermal vent microbial communities from Guaymas Basin, Mexico - 4559-240 | ecosystem: Environmental > Aquatic > Marine > Hydrothermal vents | place: Mexico: Guaymas Basin | collected... | reverse complement strand
CTAAAGGAATAGTCATCGCTAATGAATTAAATATTAGAGAAAATCCAACTGCCACGTCAAATAAAGTAAACTCCCCTTTGCCACAAGGTACAGAGGTAACAATATTAGATAAAAGCAGTAATTGGCTTTATGTATCAACAAAGATTAAAGGATGGGTGCATGAAAATTTTATCAATGAAATATAAAAAATAATAGAAATATCATGAGTATAATAAAAATTGCATTAGTTGATGATCACCAATTGTTTCGTGAAGGTGTTGAAGGTTTTTTAAATAAGAAACGTGATTTAAAAGTAATAATGCTTGGCCATTCTGGCAGGAATATTTTGAAACAGCTAAAAGAAACTGATAATTTACCAGATATTATCTTATTGGACTTAGATATGCCTGATTTAGGCGGCTTAGAAACCCTGCCTATTGTAAAAAAGAAGTATCCTGAAATAAAAGTCGTTATATTATCGCTACATGCTGACCTATTAATTGTAAAAAAGATGATAGACCTCGGAGCTTCTGGATATCTTTGTAAAGGGGGTAGCGTTAAAGGAATACTAGAAACAATATATAAGGTAAACGAATATGGCTTTTTTCTTGACCCCAAAGTAGAGAAAGAACTACGTAATAATAAAACAGTAGATAATATTTTACCCCTGCTTAATAATAAAACAGATTCTCTACTAAATGATAGTGAGAAAACCATTTTGAAGCTTATTTGCAAGCAAAAAACAAATAAAGAAATCGCTACTCAAATAAAAGAAAGCACCAAGTTTGTAGAATACCATCGAGCAAACTTATTGAAGAAAACCAATTCAATAAATGTTGTTGGATTAGCCTATTATGCTATGGAGAATATGTTAGACCTTGATTAGTTTTAGGGTTTTTACTAATTATTTTTAGTATAAACACTTTTCATTTTTATCATATTTGTATTTATCTTTGTATCGATTTAAGTTCATTTACATGTTTTTGTTATCCTTTTTTTGTAATAAAATGAAAAATAGTATAATCTAAGCACAAATAATACACCTATGAAAAACAAAACACTAAGCACCTTAATCCTAAGCCTAGCAATAGTTCTAATGGCTAGTAATGCTTTCTCTCAAGCATTATTTCAAAACACTTATTCATCATCAATCAGTTTAAAACCTATGTATTCTGGGCCAGCATCTGGTAGTGGAATTATTATTTGTGGTATTACAGATGCCACACCAAGTAATGGTTTTATTTGCAAAACCAATTTGAATGGCGTAGTGCAATGGACTAAAAAAATTGGTGGCTCCCAAGAAGATGTAATAAATGTAGTACGACCAACTTCCGATGGTGGTTATATTGCCGTTGGTTATACAAAAAGCTCCGGAGCTGGTGATAGAGATGTATTGCTAATAAAACTTGATGCCAGTGGAAATTTAACTTGGTCTAAAACCTATGGTACAACAACAGTGGATGTTGGTTATGATGTTATTCAAACCTCTGATGGTGGTTTTGCCGCTGTTGGTTATGCAAGAGCGGTATTAGCGGCAACTAATAAAGGTGGGTTTTTAGTTTTCAAGACAAATGGCTCTGGTGCATTATCATGGTATAAAATTTATGGTGAAGATGGAGCAATTGCAGCTAAATCTATCCTTCAAAAATCTAATGGCTCTCTTATTGTTTCAGGAAGAGCTTGGGGAAGTACTTTTATTACTGTGCAGGAAATAAATATTGGTGATGGCTCTATAAATTGGGCTAAAGGACACACACTTATGGGGCCAGTAGCAAAGGTTATTAATACTCAAATTATAAGTGGAGATAGTTTAATAGTGTTTTCTAGTGGCTCTGATAATGGAAAGCAGTCATTTAGCCTTTTATTACTTAATCCCGATGGAACAAAACAATGGGCATATAATTACCGTAATTACAGCTCTATTTCTGATGATATTTTTGGAGGAATGACAAAAACTTGGAATGGGTACTTGGTCTCTGGTAATAGCTACGGAAATAGTGGTTCTTTTAAAAATCCTAATATGATTTGGATTGATAGAGCAGGGAATGTAAAAAGTAGCAGATTATATCATGGAATAAACAATGCTAGTGGAGATATAGGATTTGACATTGTTAAACTTGATGATGGTACTCATATTACTACAGGAGCATACGGAAGTAGTATCTTACTTATTAAAAGCAACTGGATAGGTAATATGGGTTGCTCTAACTCTATAATAAATACTCAACGAAATTCGCAAGCCACTATCAGTGGACCATTAAGTTTAACAAATTGGGGACATAATGGTGCTATTACCGTAAACACAGCTTCACTAACTGCCACAAGCCTAAGCTTAACAAAAACTACTCTTTGTAGTACTTCTGTTGGAATAAAAACTTCGGCTCCGCTCAGTGGTCAAGATATAAAAGTTTTCCCAAATCCTTTTAAATATAAGTTTGAAATAAACCTAGCCAAAGAATATAATGATGTGGAAATTACGATCTATGATGTTCTTTCACATATTATATATACCAACAACTACCAAAGCACCAACAAAATTACCATCAGTCGTAATAATATGGCTTCAGGAGTTTATTTTTATCAGATTAAGTCACAGAGCGACATTATTTCATCAGGGAAGGTGATTGCCCATTAGCATATAAAAACAAATGTTAAAACATCCAATGACGGACGCAATGCCCAACAGGAGATGCATTCATCAATAAAAACAAACATCCTTGCTAAGGATTCACAATAAATAATTAGACTAAACATAAAGAATAACTATGATTAATTTTTTCTTTTTCACGGAACTTTCAAAACTTGGTGATCAAACCGGGGCACATACCAGTGCCCAATCCGATGTAAACGCATACGGCCCGGTTTTGAGTTACGAAAATGACAAATACAGAGTAACTTCAAAATTAATTGCCAAATCAGTATCAAAAGCTTTTGCTGTTTCAGATGGGGTGGTAATTATTCAGCCGCAATCTGATCCCGATTACGTAAACCTAATACTATATCCTACTTCATTATTAAGTTCATCTGCACCAGTTCAGTTCTTTGTTTACAAAGGATTGAAGAAAGAAAACTTTATTGATGGGTATGGTAAAGTTATAGCCTTAAATACGACTAAAAGTACGGACCTGACGAATAAAATCTGGAATAACTTTAACGAACTTAAGCAAAGTGACACGGATATAAACGCATCTGAACCTCACACAAATACACTTGGTTGGAATCTTTGTATAAATGGAAGCAGTGTTCCTGTTCCCGATGATATGTCGAACAGTTTAGAATTTTACGAATATCAAGCAGTATCAGCTGGTGATTATATTGGTATGTTTGAAGGGACAAGCACCCATCCAATTGGCTTTGAAATATATCTTAAAGATAAATTTTACAATTACACTTTTGGAGATTTTAGGGCTGACGAAATAATAATTACCCCTAGCTATACGATTCAACCAGGTAGTGATGTCGAAGGTAAACTTACTACTCAAAATATGCTGGAACGTGAACAAATTCTGAACTTCATTGACCCGGCAGCTTATTACAACACCTACTATGACCTTGGCGTTTACGAGGGTGACTCGAACAACATATACTATAAAAACCAGGTTTTTGAAAATGTAACCAAGTGGTTTTTTACTCGCAACCTAATATATTTAGATATAAGAAATGAGAATGGATATTCTCTAAACTATTATAAGGACTATGCTGATACAACAGTAAATGGAGATTTCAACATAAAAACAGGCGACTCTGTTTCTAGCTGTTCAAGTCAGAAATACTATAAGAAATACTGGCCAATCTATACCGAAACACGTAATGGTATCAGCAGCTCAACCAGTTCATTTCACCTATCTATTTACGATGGGTATGATACGCTGCCTTTCTATTACTATGACTATACATTCTTAATGTACCAAGATGCAATTTTTGGTGATACAACACCAAAATTTCAATTTGAGGTACTCTCACAACAAAACTGGACTCTTCCATATCAAATATCTGATATTCCAGTCAATAGTGATAACAAAACTATCTCATGGATAATTAGAATATATGTTGGGAAAAAGCAATACCCCATTAGTCTTCCATCAACATCACCAAAGAAAGTACATTATTTAGATTACCAATTTGGTCCAATAAGCAGCATCTCTGCCAGCTCCCCTGCAAGTGGATTTTTTTTAAGAACACTACTAGGAAAAAAGATTATTTATATACCACATAGAAAAACAGTAGCTGTAATTGAAGTTGTGATAGGTGAAACCTCTGACGAAATTCATTTCGGTCTCAAGACACTGCATGAAGCAAAACTTACTACACCAAATAATATATATTTAGTAAACCGTTTACCATTCATCGGAAATTTCGACAACCCTGATCATATTTATAACCAAGAATTTAGTGAAATAAATTTCTTATCCAAATCTATTACTTCATCGTCATATAGTACAAAACTAGTATTTGCATTACCTTCAGACAGCTATGATAGCTCCTTTGTTAAACCATTTTTTATGTTGTCAATTGGCCGTAGTGAATTTAATACGCATATAATGCCAGCTATCGATTCAATTGACCCAAGTGTACACGAAGTCTCCTTAAATATTGTGGGTATTGGTAGCAGCGGTCCAACAACATATTCCATGTTGGATGAAGACACAGACACAAACGGAACTACCTTTCATACAGGTGTTTTAAGGCTAAAAGGCTTAGCCACCAACAGCATACCAGCTATAGATAACACCCTACAATCAATTGATATATTAACTTTGGATGGAATGTTCTTCCAATCTCACACCATCATTGTTCCGGGTTTTGTTAAAGATGCTACAGATTCTAATGCTTACATAGGAATTGATGATATTATTAGTCATGTAAAAATAGTGGAAAGTGTATATTTTTCAGATCCCAATCCTGACCCGGATTATAATACCAATGATGTTGACCATAATATAGAACAAGAGATCACACGACTAAGAGTTTATTACTATGGTGAAATGAAACATGGTGGAATTGAGAGATATGCATTTGACCGTCTTGTTCCTGATGCTCCAACTCATTATGATGAAATTATAAGCACTAAACTTCCTCCAATATCCTTTTATAGGAAACTTAATAAACTTGAAGAAAAACACAATTCTGTATTTAAGATTATTACTTCCCATGCAGACGAGAATAACTTCCATGACAACCCAAGTCCATATCTGCAATTTCCGGATACTGCCAACCCACAATATTCAATTGACTTTGGACAAATATTGTATGGTTTTGATTCACTGAGGTGGGATAAAAGCATTGGTATGGCTTATGAGGCATTTAATGACTATTATTTATACAAGGATTCTTCCTTTAGCAGTCAGCTTCCATTTCAATTTAATGGCAATGCTAATTCACACTACCCATTAAGATTGAATCAAAATGATTATGCAGGAGTTTTGGCCAACATTGCAACTCCAATTGCTGAGTACTTTTGTCATCTTAAGAAAGGAGAGTCTCCTCAATCAGGCCTAAATACACCACTGATAGCCGATCTGGATTTCTATTATGCGATATCCGCACCAAATGCAGATTTTCTAGGTAATGTTGATGCAATCGGAATCTATAAAGCATATGAGTACCTTAAGGGAAGCAGTGAACTTAAACTATCCGATGTCCTTACTTTATATTATAAAGGAAAAAACAGTCTACGTGGTGGGTTAACATACAATACTAATATCCCATATTACAACTATCAGGACAGATGGAAAATATTTGCATTGGACCTTGATTTTCTGAAAGTCGATGGAGGTACATTTGTATGGAGACCCGATGACCAAACAGATACTGAATGGGATAATATTAGAATAAAATATTTAAACAAAATGTGGATGTTTACTGAATTCTGGTATAATTCAATTGTTCCAGATGATAGCTTGATTAATTATCACTATTTGTATCTAGGTGGTAGTATAATGACTTTTTCATTACCCGGTATGATATACAGGTTTATTTATTCAAGCTCGGAATCTAGTTATTATGATAATTATTTTAATATAAAGGATTACGAATCAGGTGGAATAATCGGATCAAAAACGGAGTATAATTTACTTAAAGATTCAATTGTATATTGTTTTGACCAAAAATTCGTTCCATATATCAAAACAAAATTAATTGAAGAGGGAGTGATATAATAATTATATTCACAGCAAAAGACTCAAGACCTAAGGATAAAGAAATGATAAATACTCAAAGATTATATAATAAATTAAAAGACCCCAAATACTATTTAATGTATTATTGTATTTATGTACTTTTTAACTGTATTCTAATGATTGGTTATGAAAATACTGTTTCAGATTATATTAATAACATAGGAGATGCATTAAATTATTTACGCAGACCCGAGGAATTATTAATTGCTTTCTTTGCAGAACCTATAGTCGGTCTAATAGACTGGGACACAAGATTTCCTATAATATTAGGCAATATTATAATTATTACTCTAATTATTGGGGCATTATACAGGTTTAAAACAGATAAAAAGAAGAAGTATATATTTCAGTGGATTATATTTATTTTTATTCTTTTATTTAGATTATTTATGCTTACAATCTTCAGTTTAGCCATGACCGTTCCTCAATTTTAGAATTTTACTCACAATATTGTATCTCGAAATAAATAATTAAATTAAAAACTAAGAATATGTCAGATAAATTTTATCCACGATTATCCAATATAATTCATTTGAATGGACTGCCTGAACAACTAAATTTTATTGAAGGTGGCTTGCAGCAATTTGCTAATGGGTTGTTCTACCGGAATTACCAGGTAAACCGGTCAGCTGATAATATTACTACTTCTGTTAATATAGAATTAGTAACCTTTAAAGAACTGAAAATATCAATTCCGGGAACCGGAATAGTATTGTCATTTAATTCAGATTATCAATCGGGAGGCCATTCATATATCCCAATCAATCTATCATATTCTTTAGGTATCAATAAATACATCCCCAACTTTAATCTATCAAATTTTTCATTTTCGCCTGAAGATATCTTTGACATTCTCTTCAGAATAGCCAATATATCAAACGAGGAGGCTATTATTTCCATGACTTGCAAACTTGCTGAAACATCAAGCACACCACTTGATGATATTGCATCACAGCTTATCACAGATCAAGGATTGGTTATAACACTTCCGCTAAGCACTAATTTTGACACAGCTTTAAGCGACCTCACATCTGCTATTGAGAATCAAGATGTCAACATTATGACAACCTTACTTACAAACAATCTGCTTACAACAGATATTGAAGATACTACTAACAATATTAAGGACTTCTATTATGCATTCGTTGGTAAAGATCCTGTTGAATTGCTTAAAGAATTATTTGTACCAAAGATTAAAGCATCAATTAACATCAATGCTGGACTAAAATTTCCAAGAAAATATCTTATTCCCCTTGATAGCTCTTTTGAGCCATTACCTATAGTTGATGTAAACAATCCTCCATTAACAACTCTTGAAATAGGAAATGTTGATTTTTACTTTGATACAGCAGGTAAAATTGGATTTGATGAAGATATGTCAATAAATCTAACACCCACATATTCAGAAATTGGAAATACAGGTGTAATTATTACATTTTCAAATGTAAAGCTCGATCTAAGCAAAAAAACAAATATAGCAGAAGCTAATGTAGATGGCCGTCCTGCTGATTTTATGGGAGTTTACGTTGATGAAGCAGAGGTGTTTCTTCCCAAAAAATGGTTCTCAGACCCTGATGCTGGAGAACTTCCTCCTGGGGTGACTACACTTCCCGTTGGAGTTTCAATAAAAGGAACAAACCTACTAATTGGCACAGGTGGTATCTCAGGAACCATAGGACTAGAAGGCAACAATAACCTCTACAAAAAAATAGGTAACTTCTGGATTGGGCTAGATAGTTTTAGCCTTACATTTAAGCAAAATGCTATTACAGAATCCGATGTGACTGGAAAACTAATTATCCCAAAGTTTAAAGACAAAACAACTGGTGGAAATTTAGTTATTGACGTAAAAGCACATATTGGTCAAGATGGTGAATTTAATCTTACAGCTTCAAATCAAGCAGGGATTCCTGTTTTTGAATTGGAAGATGTGTTTGCACTGGAGGTTAATTCTCTGTTTATTGGTCGCCAAACTGATGTCGATGGAGGGAAAGCCTATATCGGAGTTTCAGGAAAAATAAATTTTGGTAGAGATAAAAAAGATGGTGAAACTGATGCGGATTTTGATGATGATAATTTCAGTCAATTCTTGCCAAAAGATTTAGAAGTCAAAAAAATGCTTATCTACGATGATGGCAGTTATGAGTTTGAAGGTGGTGGATTTGTTCTGCCAAAATCATTTGAGTTTGAATTAGGACCAGCAAAAATAGCTGTTACAGCTATTCATATGGGTAGTTATGAAACGAATGATAGAAAATATAAATTCTTTGGTTTTGATGGAGGAGTAAATGTTAACCCTGGTGGAGTTGATGCTAGAGGTAAAGGTGTAAAACTATTTTACACAATTGATGATGGAACTTTTGATTGGTTTATTAGATTAGAAAGTCTTAACATTAATATTGTTTTACCATCAGGTTCTAATCCAGATGATGCAGCAGTTATTATTAAGGGTTTCTTATCAATAAAAGACCCTGTATTGCCAACATTAAGTAATCCACCAACAGCTGACGAACTCAAATTAAATGATATTCTAAAAAACAGTACCGAATATGCAGGTTCTGTATATGTGTCTTTACCTAGTAGTTTTAAAGGGTTTGAAATAAGCGCAGCCATGCGATTAAATCCAAGTGTACCATCCTTTATTGTGGATTTAGGTATTGAATTACCAAGTCCAATTCTACTGGGAACAACAGGTTTAGGCATCTATGGTTTTAGAGGCCTATTTGGACAAAAGTATGTAGCAACTAAAGAATCCGCAGGTGTGCCCGAAGATGGCGAATGGTGGCAATATTATAAAGCTAAAATAGAGCCTGATTATAAAGAAGGAATTCAGGTATCAAAATTTAGCGTTAAAAATGGATTTAGTATTGGTGCAGGAGTTTCTTTGGCAACCACAGCAGATTCAGGAAAAACCTTATCTACGAAATTATTCTTTATGCTATCCTTACCAGATGTGTTTCTATTTCAGGGACAGGCAGCTATTCTGAAAGAGCGCATATCATTGGATGGAGTACCCGACCCACCTTTCTTTGCAATGATTGCAATTTCAAATCAATCAATAGAAGCTGGTTTTGGGGCAAGCTATAAACTCCCAGGTGAAGGTAGTCATATAGGAGAGATTATCACTGTTGATGGTATTGTTGAAATGGGATTCTTTTTTGGCAACTCCTCTGCATGGTATATTAATGTAGGAAGGGATAATCCTGATAATATGCGTATTCATGCAAGGGTAGTGAATATGTTTAATATGTATTCTTACCTAATGCTTTCCAATTCGGGAATAAAAATCGGGGCTGGTACTAGTTATAGCCTTTCAAAAGAATTCGGTCCACTAAAAGCAGATTTAAGTGCATATTTAGATTTAAGTGGAAAGATAGCATTCCGTCCAAGTCAAATTGGTGGGGCATTTCACATTGGTGGAAATGTAGAAATGAGCGTATGTGGTTTTGGCTTCTCAGTATCTGCTGGAGCAACGCTTGCCGCAGAAGCACCTAAACCATTTATTATTGCAGGAGATATGTATGCTTGTGTAAAAGTTATGGGTAAAGAATATTGTGCTAAGTTTGAATTCACATGGAATATTGACAATAATCTTGATGAATCTCAAGTGCCATTATTAGCGGAAGTAGATTCTGATAATAATATTATTAGAGAAGATGCTCAACGAGCTGCTTGTGCAACAAATATAACAACTGGAGAAACTTTTCCAGTGTCTGTTTTATCTCTTCCAGTAGGAAGTACTATTCCTGCACCAACAGCGGAGTCTGTTACCGATTGGATTGGTGATATAAGCAATGAAAAATATACTATTCCAATGGATAGCTTTATCGACATTGAATTCAAAAAACCAATGTTAAGTAATTCATCAAATACTTCTGGCAACCTTCATCATCTTGGTGGTGTTGCTAGCCCAAGTATTTTTTCAGACCTAATTCCTCCTCAAAAAGGCAAATCACCACAAGTTAAACATACTTATTCTTTGGATAAAATAGAAATAAACTATTTTGATGAATTGGCTGAAACTTGGAAACCATATAGCTTTTATAATGCTATGCTGCCAATGTTTGAAACTGGTGAAGTAGCCTCATTAGTTGAAGAAGCACTGTTAAAGGACATGAAATGGGGATATTGGCAACAACAAAAGATTGGTTATAATAATAAATTAAGGCTACTTGCTACTACACCATTGTCTTATGCTTCCAAAACAGGAGATAATATTACTATTGAAAATTTAGGAATTAATGCAGATTCTATATTTTGTAATGGAGAAAAACTATCATTAACATGTGTGGAGTTTGACGATAATAATACAGTATTTGAAGAAAATGAACTGCATAATTATAAAGACATTATTTTAAAGCCTATAAATTACGATGGAATTATTATAGATAAACCATTTGAAGAATATAAGTGTGGATTATACATAGAGCCAGAAAAGACTTTGGAAATTATTTTCCCTGAAAGTATGTATGAGATTAATTTAGTTATTAATTCTGAAGCTGAGGAAATAAAAATTAAATATTTTAGAAAAATACATATTGACCCAGAATCTAAACACCATCTTCCCACATTTGATTTTGAATTATTAGATGAATTTACATTTGATAATGATAAAATAAATGATATTGTAAAAGAGGGTGGACTAATTAAATATAACAATAAAGGTATTGATTATATTACAATAGAATCAGGTATTGTAAAAGAACCAAAATTAAGGTGTATTCCTTTAAATGTACAAGAAGGTACTTTAAATGAGTTGTCAGTATTTATAAGTCAATTAATTACTAATAAGCATTTAACCTCAGAACGTGATATTATACTTAATTCAGAGGAAAATATTCGTTTCTATAACCCAAGCTATATCAATACAGCATTATATCCTAATACTCTTGGAGAAAAGGAAGACCTTATTTTATCTCGTAAATATATATCTGAAAAGAGTTTAGTTATCTCTATTTCCGATTCCCAAGGTTTTGTTTGTAAATTTGTATTTGAATTTGATGAAAAAAGTATAGATTATTCGAGTATAACCTCTGTTGATAAGATAATACCAATTGCAAATTGTGAGCATTCTGACACAAGCAACTCTTTCATATTAGTTGTATCAACAAAAGATGAAAGTGGAATATCAATAATTGTTAAATCATGTATTACTATTGGAGATTGTTATTGTTATACTGAAAATAGCACTTCTTTGTATCAGATATGTTATTCATCAATGCAGGACTATAATCAAGTGAATTCACAGACTACCGATGCTCAGCAAACATTAAATAATAGTATGCTATTAAAATCAATTAGTAATACATTACAACCTATTTGGAGACCAAATACAGCATATTCAATCCGCTTAAAAACATCTGATAAATTAGAAAAATTTGACGGAGACCATTTAATAACTTATCAAAACGATATAGTTATAGGTTTTAGAACAGCAGGCCCAATTGGACATTTTCATAAGTTCCCTAAATCTTTATCAGCAGAAGCCTACAGAGCTAAATATGCCCAATTGAAGACTAAGGCTAGAGAAGAAGAGTATAAATTGAACTCACTTAAACATTATATCGATTACGCAAAGTCTTATCCAAATGCGGATGGTGACTTAATGAATGCAAAACCATTATTTTACTCAAATGCGGAGTTAAATATGGTTTACCTTCATAACTACGTATATGAGTTTTTTAATAATTGGGTTGATTATGATCATATTGTAGATGATGAGCCGGCTCCAATTATAGCCAACTCTAAACTTAAGATTTTAATTAAAGATCCTACGGAAATTGTAACGACTGATGATCCGTCAACAACTAGTTTTAAGGGAAATAAAATTTCACATAAAAATGGAGCAACAAATAATCCAGCTTTACCTCCTGATAATATCAGTAATCAATATCAAGATGTAATTATGCTGAATAATATGCTTGCAAATAGCTCCTCTCCTTGTGTGACGTCATACAGTCAGTTGACTCCAATTGATATTTCAAGTTCTAAAATAGTTAATTTGAAACCATCAAAACTATATACGGCACAGTTTATTTCTAATTATAATCCTAGAATTAATAATGATTTTAAATCAGAAGCTTGGAGTTCTGTAGTTCACTCTTATGTGTTCCAAACCTCACGTTATGCAAGTTTTAGTGAGCAAATAGAAAGCTATATCTTAAGTAAAGATGTGGATGGAAATATTAATAAAACAGCAGTATTCTCTTTGGAAGCAAATCCAACTGGAACCTCAGCTACATTATTAGGATTAGCTAAAAGAGTACTTATTAATGCATTAGCTACGAGTGAAGAATCTTTAATAGTACACTATGCTGATCCATTTGACCGATTAATAAATGGAGTTCTTAATATTTCATTACCAGAAGCTGTTACTACTGAATTTAATGTAATAAAGAATCCTTTAACAGGTGTTATTATTGGAATTATTGTTCAGAATCCAGAGCCTTTTAACGACCCTAAATTACCTATATCCGATGCTAATGCTTCAAGTACAGAAGAGTATGAAACACTGGAAGTGCAAAAATACAGTGGAAGTAATTGGGGACTTGCAAATGAGTTCTTTGTTATTCATTCTAAAGATAGAAGCAAAATGTTTATTACCAAAAGAGATTTTAGTTTCGCTATATCGTCCAATGAAAAGCTTAAATTTAAGTTCAAATACAAATTATATGACGGTATTAACTATTCGGATAAGTCAACAGAGGTAGTAGAGATTGATTTAAGTAATTATATATTTTAAAAGAGAATCATGAAAGAATTAGATATAAAAAATAACCCAAAATTTCAATCAGCTCAAATTCGTCTTGAGGCAACAGGGTCAACAGGAAGAGATAATACAATTATGGGTCACCATCTAAGATGGGATTTTAGAAATAATTTAGGTGAAAATCATATTGCTAGAGGAAAATTAAAAGAAGAATTTCCATCAATAATACCTATTCATAATGAAAATGATTCTGTAAATATTTATAAAACAGTATTTAGGAAAGAGTTTCTTACTGAAATTGATTTTTCTAGACATCCAGAAGTTGAGAATAATAAAGGGAATACAAGAGAATGGATTTATTCCATTTGCGTAGAAGGTTTAGAAGACACTCGTCATAATGTTATTATTAGTTTTCATAATACTTCAATATATGATCAAATTAGAGCATCGCAAGGTGAACTAAAACCTACAGAGTTGATAAATCAATACCCTGATGTTATAGAAGTGTTTTTTGAGGAAGACTTATTATTCTTTTATTATGAATTTACTGGAAAATTTGATCCAGGTGGAATGATTCGTTGTGAATCAATTAGTACTTTTAATTCAAACAAACCATTAGATAAGGCTATAAGTTCCAGAAATAAAATAAACCAAAACGGGATTGAGAACTTTTCTGAGAATACAAAATCAATTAGGTTTGATTGTCATAATAGTTCCCCTTTAAAATTAGTTATTATTACTTACCAAGATTTTACCATTGGTGTAACTATGAGCGAGAAAGAGGGCTGGTCTCATGTTAATGACTTTGGTCTTACATTAGAAGATGGGATTGCCCATGAGAGATTATTAGGTGATATAATAGATAATAATTGGCCAAAATACATAATTGGAGACAATGGAGAATATACAGTAAGTGTCACGAATTATATGAATCGTTGGAAGAGTGATGAAGGAGTTCGGAAACTTATAGAAAGCTATTTAAAGTTAAGTGCCCATGATCCAAAGGCAATTATGGAACTTCCATCGAATGATTCTAAAGAGAATACAATTCAAGTTGTAAGTTGTTTAGATTTACTACAATTGCTTTCACTTGATTATCATGTTGCTAGAATGCTTGGTCTTGGGCATATTGAGAATGAGATAGAAGATGAAGGTAGATATATATATGCAATGCAGTATAAAACATATTGCGATTATGAGAATAATATCACTCAGAATTCTGATGAAGTTACTCATTTATACCTTTCCTTACCTACATCAACTTCGGATGAAAGATTGCCTCAAATACCAGATTTAGACGATATTACTTTTGGAGCAACAATTAATAACGGAACAAATAAGCCAACTGAATTAACTGATGACAAAGGCTATGTTAAATTTGGCGACACTCGTTTTATAAATATCAACAGAGATGTTAACGATTTTGAGATTCCTTTTGGAACTTTTTTTCAGAATCAAAAAGAGTTCAGCTTATCCAGCCAAACTCAGCCAATTGCTTATGGTGTGAAGTATAAAAGTGATAGTGAAGCAAAATATCGTATTCCAGAGTTAAATCATGATAAGATATACTTTGATAATAAAAATATTGCAGAAACTATTCCTCTTTTAAATACAGGCTTAAAACTTTTTAGTCACCAAGAAACAGAAGAGGGGACTCATGACTATGCAGCTTATAGTATCAATTGGTTTGCAAGAGCTTCTGCTATCACTGGCGAAAAAAGTGTGACAACGGAATTTCCCAAAAAGAGTTATTTATTGCCTCCTTTCAATTTGCATACACAACTAATACAGGATGAGGATCCAACTGAGGATGATGTAGATACTAAGACTTTAATATTAACAACTCCTACAGAACAAACTCTTTTACAAAAGCATAATAAAATAAATGATGATTCTATTTTCCTAAGAGTAAATTTTGATTGGAATCATGTGCATCATAATGCACATCAATATGCAGACTATGCAGAATTACTCTTTAGAAAAAATGATCCACTAACAGTAAAAGGAAAGATTACTTCAGTGCAAGATATAGGAAATGATAGAGTTACCATAACTACAGAATCTTATATGAATTATAGTAAATCTGTTCCTGGGGAAATAATTCAACCAACGATTACCGCTTCTCAAAAAGAACGTTTTATAGGTTCATTATTAAGTACAGGAGGCAATAATTATAAAATCGTTGAAATAATTGCCAATGGAAATAACCCCTCATTCACTATAGAAAAGATTAAAACAACTGAGCCATTTCCTAATCCAGAGAAGCAAAACCAGTTTATATCTCATGAAACATTTGAAGAACCTAATTTAGGAGATTTGTTTTTTATTATTGAAAACCTAGGAAATATTGATAATTGGGATTTACGACATACTAAAAAAGTATATCTGGAAAAGTTTTATTCAAATAGTAAAATTCAAATACTAAATAGCTCATCAAATGCAATTAAAGAATTCAATATTGATAATGCTGTTATAGTTGGGGGAAATACTGAGATTTACGTAGCAGAAGAAATTAAATTTCCAACAATAAATAACTTATCCGTCAGGTATTTTGTTAAGTATAGTATCAAATCTATAAAAAGTGGGTTAATAGAAGTGTCTGGAGATCATACAGCTGATTTTGGAGTAACTCATTTTTTTAGAATATTTGGGTCAAAGAATAATGATGGAGAATATACTATAGCAAATGTGTATTTTTCAAGTAATATAACAACAATTGAATTAATTGTAGGAGAATCCTTTCCTGATGTAGAAACTGATTCAAGTCTAACTGGATTTATCCAAATATTATCAGAAAAATCGTTACATGGAATTGATACAACTAATAATAGTTTTATTGTATCAGGAGAAATTGTAAATGAATTAAATATTGCAAATGTCTCGTATAAAACGGAAACAGATGGTACTAAAACCAGATTTGTAAATGGTGGAATAACCGATACTGTTACATTTGCTGAAGTAAAGGATAAAAGAGGATATTCATCAGGATATTTAGAAGTCAAGTTTGATAATTTTAATCTAGAGAATCATTCAGACCCCGATGTAATATGGGATAAAGGAATCATAAGGCTAAGTGATAATAATGGAGAAACAAGACCATATAATGTTTCATTAATTGGAGATTATAAGGGAAATAAAACGAATCCATTAACATTAATAATTCAAGACCCAGATTTTATTTCATCAGGTTCAGGTGGAACATATTCTCTTGATATAAGTAGTCAAAATAATGCTAACTATCATCCGTCTTATAAACTATACTTAAAAGAAGACAATGGAGTTGACAGCAGCGGTAATGCTATACCAACTAGTGGTATTCATTTTGACGAAACGAATATATTACCAAGTTTAACCAATTTTGCTGAAGGAAATAGAAAAACATATTTAGCTGTAAGAGCGATTGATGTTAAAGAGAGTTTTGAATCATTTATAGCCCCACCAGTTGTAATTATTTCACAAAGAGTTACAATGCCATTAGCGCCAGGAGCTCCTGTAGGTCCTAAATACGCAACTCGTCCAAATTTCTATGGCAAATCTACTTATACTTTTGATGTAAAAGTTAACACAGAAAACCGAGTTCCGTATAGTGTTGTATTTTATCGAGGAAGTGCAGATCTCATTCTTAGTGCTTTGTATAAAAAATCAACTATTGATCAAATATGGAGTAATTTAAACAATCTACCATATTCAGATGCTAAATATGATCAAGGATTGTGGGATATATTGCTTAAAGTAACCAATAGTGGTGCTAATTTTGCCGAACGTTTAACAACAGAATACAAATATACTTGGCCAAAGCCTGATAATGAAAATTACTTTGTACCTTTTGATTCTAATGTTGAAATAACAGATTCAAATATAGATGAAATAATGCCTGATGGATATAAATATCCATTTGCAGGCTCTTTTGGTTTGAATTCCACTTATACAATATATGGTGAATCTGTTACAGGAATTGAAATTGTCAAAAAGGCTATACTTTCAGCTTTTTTACCTTTAAATGAGCAACCACCAGTTTATAGTTATATTAAAACAGGAAAACAGACCTCGTCAGAGAAATCAATTTCTAGAGATACAAATGGGAATTTACTAGACCCATCAACTAATGATTTATTTCCAATGATAAAGAAGTATGTGGATGGTGGTAAAACTTATTTGCGATTCACCGATTATTCTATAGATGGAGCATCGTCAAGTATGTACTTTTATTTAGCAATGGAAATGTCTGATAAACTTAAATTCAGCCTTCCTAGTCCAGCTATTGGTCCTGTTTTGACAGTTAATTCATCAGCCGTTGACAAACCACAAATAAGAAGCGCTAAAACTCAATTGCAAGATTCAATAATGGATATTAATGCAGCTATTATACTTGAAATAAATAGTTATTTGCCTAGTGATAATGTAAGTAAAATTAAACTTTATAGAGCTGCAAATAATGAAGATGCATTATCTATAAGAACAATGCAACACATTAAAACATTTGACTTAGCAGATGAAATAATTGATGATTTTGCTAATGATGCAAACCCTCTATATGGTGAAGATTTGAATTATCGAATAGTTGCTGTAAAAGAAATTCAAGAAATTGAAGATGTAATTAATTCATCATCACCACAAACTGTTGAAATAGAATCTCTGCCTTCCGATACTGTTAAAATCAGTTTGGTAGATTCTGTTAATCCTGATGCGCCAGAGATTCTGTCGTCAAACACAGTAACTTCTGGAACGGTGCCTAAAGATAATTTATCAAATGTAGTGTTAAAATGGAGTCCAACTTGCTATAATGGAAAATATCGCTTGCAAAAGATGAATTCTATGGGTAATTGGGCAGATGTTTATTTTGTAAGCTCAAAATCTGAACCGATGCAATATCCTCCATTGGATAGTAGTCAAAATCCTGATTTTACTAACTTTTCAGAAACAGCTCTTTTAGCAAGAAAAGATAGTAATGGCAATAAAATATATCATAGATACAGAGTAGTTGTTGAGAGTTCTTCAGGATTGTTTAATAGCTATCAAAATGAAATAACGCTTGCAACTGGATTAAATGACTTGGCTCGAATAAACGAGTTCTTCAGTTTTGAAGATAATTCACAGTTACATAGCTTAGATACATTGCAATCTATTGCATTTAACGAAGGAAGTTGTTCTCCAGATGTTATGAAATTTAAGTTTTTAGAATTTGAATTACCAGCAGGGCATAATGCTGTTTTAAGTATAGCAGTTACTTTAAAGGATGACCTTGGTAATGAATCTACAAAAACCAAATCAAATCCTTCTTTTAATGCTGAAATTAGCTTTAATTCAGCAGATGGAATACAATTAGATAGTTCCAACCCAAATAGGATTTACACAGTAACTACGTCAATTACATCTGATTATGTTGATATTGATAATAATGTAATTGCTACTTTCGAGCAAGTTTTCATATTAGACTACTTAAATGGGAGGTATAATAATCTATGGACTCGAAGGCTTGATATGCTTCCTATTGTTACAGAATCAGCTATTGTCACTGTTAAAGATAAATTAATTGTAATTGGCGGTACAGATGGAACAAATGATATAAATAATGTTCGAGAGTATGATTTTTCAACTAATGAAATTATTAAGAAAAATGATTGGGAAAATCGCGTGCAATGTTTAGCCGTTGAATTTACAGACAAAGCTTATATTATTGGTGGATATCAAGGAGCCCCAACAAATATTATATCAGAACTTACTAAATATGACCCTGCAAGTGATGAATGGAATGTTGTAAATAATATGCCATTTAATGCAAGACTAAATGCCATATTTGTTAATTATGAGGATAAATTTTATTATGGTTTAGGTGAAGATGAATCAGGAAATGTAATGTCTGATTGGTGGGAATATGATATTGTTAACAATATATGGACAGGAAAGAATGATGCTCCAACACCAATTACTCAAGCATCTTACTTCGTATTGCATGATGGAATATACGTGATTGGAGGCAAAACAGATAATGGTGAAACATTTGACTGTTGGAGATATGACATAAATAGTGGTAATTGGGTTCAAATAGCCTCATTACCAAATCCAAATAATAAAAATGGGCTATATCAAAGTGCAGGTTTTTCAAATGACGATAGTTATGGTTATGTGTGTGGAGGAGCAAACTCTGCTACCGTTTTCTCACAAGATGTTTGGAGATATTGCATACAGAATGATGAATGGTGTAAAGTATCGGATTTTAATGGTGATGCTGCCAGAATTCAAAGCTCTGTTGTAGTGATTGAAAATAGTGCCTACATCATTGGAGGATATAATCAAGATGGAACTGTATGTGAAGAAATATGGGAGTTTAATTTTTAATAGAGCTTTAAAGCTTTAATATAAGAATATCTCTCAAAAGATAGTCTGCTTTCATATGCCGATATATTAAGTTCTATCGGCAAACAGAAGAATAATTAATTATTAATCTAAATTTTGATGTTATGAGAACCATTAATCTGAATACTCAATTAGTTGACTTTACTGAAGATAATAGAAAATATCTAATTCTTGGTTCTGATAAAATGGAAGATACCATTTATGTAAAGGAGAATGTTGTTCCTAGAATTAAAAAAACTAAAAAAGATTTAATTGATGGTTTTTGGGGTACTCTTGGATTTGCTGATGATACTCCTATTGATTGGACTGGTACTTTAAAATTCTCAAGGAATGGTAATAATGAATTTGAAAGTTTAATTGAAGATGAGGTAAACCATATAAAACAGGGTATTCCTGACTTGAAAGCTGATTCATCCAGTATAAAGGAACGTTTTATTTCATTCGAGGATGTTGGTATTAAACTTCCTGAATTGTTTACACTTGAGCAAATTCCAAAACTTAGACTTGACTTGATGCTTAATCCAGATGAAGGAGCAATCATGTTTTATCAAGACTATAAGGATAATGATGTGGAGGAAAATGTCCTTTATATTCAACCTCAACCAACTGATAATAATAATACCAATGAAAGAGATAGGTTAACTTATATTTTCGATGTTTTGCCTAAATTTCACATAGAGGCTGATAAAGAATTCCCTACTCAGTATAAACTCAAAAAAGAGAGAAGAAGAGAAAAATTTATTGTCAAAATAATTACTTTCAAACGAACCCATTCACGATTATTAGTCCGAAAAAGCCTTGGAAGTAAAGAAATACTAGAGCAGACACAAACAGAGATTAATAAAATAATTCAAAAATCACCTCTACCAAAAGAACATCGACTGCTTCTTTATAGTAGAGAGCAGAATGCTTTTAGGGAAGCAGAAATGAATGATATTGATTCAACAAAAAAGACTTTATGCTTAGTTCATGGAACTTTTTCTGATACTGAAGGTTCTTTTGGTGATTTGTACGGTGACAAAGGAGACTTCTTATACGAGATTGTTAGTTCATACAATCCAATTCTTTACGAGCAAGTTATTGCTTTTGACCACCCAACGCTATTTTACGATGCAGAAGGAAATATTAATGAATTGTTCAATTGTCTAGATAAGCTACAGATTGACTCTTTCAATAAACCAGTTGATCTTATTGGAACAAGTCAAGGCGGATTGCTTGTTCAGTATTTAGCCAATCTTTCACAAGAAAGAATTAAAGTAGGTAAAGTAGCCTTAGTTTCGTCAGCTAATGGCGTGGGATATCTCTCAGCTACCAAGTTTGTCCCAAAGTTATTATCTGTATTGAGAAAGGTTTTAACAAAAACTGGAAATTTGCCAGGAGCAATTATTACAGCTCTTGCTCAACATTCTGCTGAGTTTTTGCTTAATCAACCAGGCTTGGTATTAATGACTCCTGGAAGTGATAAATTAAATAACATCATTCAGAATGAACCTTATCGGGAAGGAACATCTTATTATCCAATAGTAAGTGATTATGACAGTGATATTTTTAATGATAGATTTGCTTTAACGAAATATTTCATGCGAGTTTTATACGGAGCTGCTGATTATGCTGCAAAGCCATTTTTAGGTAAATATAATGATCTGGTTGTAGGCACTAGAGAACAATTTACTATTTCACAAAAATATTGTATAATACCGAATTGTACTCCAGATAAATATAGACACTTTATAATAAGGGCTGTACATGGAACGGTATTTCAAAAGCAAGAAGCAGTGAAAAATTTGAAGGAGTATCTTATAAACCCTAATTTTCATCAAACACTTCCTTCATTTGAACCTAGCAAATTTGATGCACATTGTCATATCTTTGGTAGAGATATTTTAACACCAAGGATTGTTTTTCTACTTATTCAGGATTTATTTCATTTTCGTGAAGAAAAGTCTAAGAATATTAAGCTTCCTCCTATCAAAATAATTGAAGAGGATAGCAACAACCAAAATAATACTAAAAGTGGTTCGGTGTTCTCAAACATTGTAAAGTATTTTATCCTCAACAAAGATAGTAATGCAGTTTTGAAAGATTTAAGTGAAGAGTATAACGATTTAGAATCAAATGTTTATAGATATATTCCACTAATGTTTGATCTGGAGATGACCTTTAGACAGAAATATATAAATGATAATCCAGATAGTAGGATAGATAAAAACGAGAATGATTTCATAAGTCTATTGAAAGGTTTTATTGAAGATATTGATGATTTGGTAAGTAAATTTGAAAAGACAAGCAAACTAGTTTTTCAGGGAACATGGGATGAAAATAACAAAAGCATTAAATATCTAAAACAAATAAAGACAATTATAAAGACAATTGGACTGTTAAATCCAAATTTAAAAGAAAAAGCAAAGAGTGGATATCAATTGCAAATTGACGAATTAATTGTTCTTAAAAAACGATATGGTGATAATCTTTTCCCTTTCCTAGCCGTAGATCCTAGAAGAGAGAATATGGAACAAATTATTTTAGAAAATGTAGGTAATGGAAAACCTTTTCATGGTATAAAGCTATATGCTCCAAATGGATATTCACCTACAGACCCTAATCTATTTGATGATAATCAAAAGTTTATTGACGGAATGAGCCTGTATTCATATTGCATTAAAAACAATATACCCATAATGGCTCATTGCTCTGATGCTGGGTTTAGCACTTTTGTTGAAGAATTGCAGGTATGGGGAGATATTTATATTAATGGACAAATTAAGCATTATAGCAACAAAACCGAAATTCAGTTTAATAAAAAACTGCCTGGTTTTAAATTTGGTGAAGCAGTGCGAGAAAGAGCCTATGTGCTTAATCACCCCAAGTTATGGGAAATAGTTTTAAGCAAACATAGAGAATTAAAAATTTGTCTTGCACATTTCGGAGGAGCTTCTACTGAATGGAGAACTGAAATTGCAGCTATTATGAAGAAGTATCCAACTGTTTATACAGATTTATCTTGTATGGTTAAAAAAGACAGATTACAAGATATAAAAGAGCAGTACTTTGAAAATGATAGTAGTATTAAAGATAGAATCATGTACGGTTCTGATTTTTATCTAAATATGCTTAATAAGATAACATTTGAGGATTATTATAAGCAATTTGAAAGTGTGTTTTCTGAAAATGAGCTAAAGGAAATGAGCATTGATGTGCCTCAGAGGTTTTTAGAATAGATGTTTGTGTTATTATTATATTAATTAACAAGTTAAATTATATCAAGATGAATGTAATAGACAATGATTTAGTAGTAGTTCGAGGTATAAATTCAGATTGGTTTGTAGAAAACTTCAAAGATTTTAGAATCCTTTTTGGTGGTTCACCTCAAGCCATTCCAAAACAAGATTCTCATTACGTTGGTTTATATGTAGAAGCTCCTGTTTCTAAAATTTCACATATTGGCATAGTAGAGGATATTCGTAGAGATAAATATGGAGCTACATTTATCTTGAAAAGCATAATTAAACTTCCAAATCCTGTTGATCCAGGACATGCTATTCGAAAACATGAGAACTGGACTCTTTCTGAGCTAGGAATAGTTAAAAGTACAATTGAAGAAATACGAGACAATATACTAGCCTTTAGCTAGCAAATTAAAGACAAATAGTTTATTATTCACATTTAATAAAATTATTATGAGTAATTATTCAGAAGCGAAACTAAATCAAATATGGGAAAAAGCTACAACTGTTAATAAAGTTGACAAGAATGTTTGGCGCAAAGATCTTGCGGGAGCTTGGATTAATAAAAGTCATTATGGGCAAGAAACAGACTATGGTTGGGAAGTAGATCATGCTAAACCAGAATCAAAAGGAGGTAGCGATGATATCAATAATCTTGTTCCTCTTCATTGGAAAAACAATCGAACTAAAAGTGATGATTATCCTGAGTTTAAGACTTCAGTTACATCAGATGGAAATAAAAACATTGATAAAGAAAATCCTTGGAAGTACAAAGTATTATAAATCAAACAGAATAAATGGATACTCCGAACAAGAAAATTTTAGAATTAATTCAACTAGTAATCAGTAGGAAAGGATATATAGTTGTAGAAGATGATCAAATTGATGTCGATTATTTAACGATGATAGGATTATTAAAGAAAGACAAAAAAAACTCCAACTCATTAATTGTTAACGATAAAACTGATTTATTTCAGAATACATTACTAAGATTCGCAGAAGATAAACTAGAATTATCATTACCGCTAGATATAAGTCAGGTATTGGAATTTGTTGAATTATTTGATAATAAACTAAAGCAAAATAGTCAACGAAACATACTCAATGAGTTTGATTACATAGTAGAACCTATGAAAAAGTATATTCTTATCAAATTTCATAACAATAGAGGGGTTAACCTAGTTGATTTTTACAAACAATTATCACCAGAAAGAAAAGAGCGGCCAAAGCATTTATATAGTTTTGAAAGATTGTTTTTTAAAATACTGCCATTTCTAAACATTAGTATCAAGGAATTATTTCAAATAATAATCGATTCGTATTCTAACAATAAGAACAAATTGAGTATTGATAATCTCTGTAGTGGTTTGGCTTTAAAT
>Ga0256842_1001009_pt1 | contig 23841 bp, 22 predicted proteins | sample 4559240metaG_FD_185973 | JGI IMG/M metagenome (GOLD analysis project Ga0256842, IMG submission 185973) | Hydrothermal vent microbial communities from Guaymas Basin, Mexico - 4559-240 | ecosystem: Environmental > Aquatic > Marine > Hydrothermal vents | place: Mexico: Guaymas Basin | collected... | reverse complement strand
TTTTTAATTTTTGCTATATATCCCACTCTGGAACCTTTTTCCCCTCCACAAGATGCATTCTGACTTCTCCAACTAGATACAAAGAGCCAGCAACACCTACAACCTCTGAAGGATCTTCTATAGCCTTTTGGAACGCCTCCCAAGGATTTTCTATTATCTCACAAGGAACCTTTTTCAATCTAAACATATCACAGACTTCGTAATAATGAGCTGCTCTGTGAGATTTTGGTCTTGATACGTAAACCTTACTGAAAACATGTTGAAACTTGTCAACAATCTTTTCTCTTTCCTTATCATCAAGTATCCCAATAACGCCCACGATATCTCTTCCTTCAAAATAGTCATTCAAGGTTCTAACGAACACCGCCGCTCCAGCTGTGTTATGAGCACCATCTAAAACAACGGTTTTCCCGTTGTATTCCATGATCTCGAATCTACCAGGATGAACAACGTTTAGAAGAGCCTTTCTTAAAACTTCCTCGTTCAGAATTTTTAAAACTTCTATAGCTCTGATAGAAATCGCCGCATTTTGTATCTGGTGACGTCCATTCAAGGAAAGCTTCAAATTCTTTATATTCGCATTTCCTCTATAACTAAAAGAATTTTCATTTAAGGACAGATCAGTATCGCAAAAGAAGAAGTCTCTCTCAATTATGGAGAGCGGAGCTTTCCTTTGTTTAGAAATTTTCTTGATAACCTTTAATGGTTCATACTTGGTCTCTCCCGTAACAACCGGTCTTTTCTCCTTTATTATTCCTGATTTTTCATAAGCGATCTTCTCCAAGGTTTTTCCAAGTATGTTCATGTGATCATAATCCACGGTGGTTATGATAGAAACTTCTGGTATAACTACATTTGTAGCATCAAGCCTGCCTCCGAGCCCTACTTCAATAACCGCCCATTCAACTTTCTGCTCTTTAAAATATGTGAAAACCATCGCTGTAAGAACTTCAAAGAAGCTCGGTCTCCAGTCAGGACCAAACTTGTCCATCTCTATTACGGCAGGATACACTTTGTTAAATACCCTGATAACATCTCCTTCACTTATGAGTTTTCCATTAATCTCTATTCTTTCTCGGAATGTATACAAATGAGGTGAAAAGAAAGCTCCCACATTCTTTCCAAGTTCCTTTAAGTACCTATAAATGATTCTTGCTGTCGATCCCTTACCATTAGTTCCCGTTATATGAACAACCTTATAGGAATGTTGCGGGTTTCCTAAAAGATTCATCAGTTTTTTGATTCTCTCAAGTCCAAGTCCTATCTTTACCTTTCCATGTGGTCTTTCGTAATAAAGGGTTCTAAGAACCTCCAAATAGCTATTTCTCATAAGCTCCCATCCCTTATCCTTACGAATTGACTGGTTTAGATTATATCTCCTTGAAAACGGTAATGTAATTTTAAAGCTTATATTAAAACAAAACCCCGCCTGTATTGGCGGGGCTTCTCTGGCAGGGCCGGAGGGACTTGAACCCCCAACCGCCGATTTTGGAGACCGGCGCTCTACCAATTGAGCTACGGCCCTACCTCTTGGTGGTGGGGGGAGGATTCGAACCTCCGAAGGCATTCTGCCAGCGGATTTACAGTCCGCCCCCTTTGGCCAACTCGGGCACCCCACCACACCGGGGCATGAGCAATTATAAACAACATCTTTCAGAAATTCAAGACTAATATAGCATTACCCCCTAGCAAGAATCAAATGAGACTTACCTGTGTCTAACATAGCTTTAACACAGTTGCTGGGAAAGTCACATTATTAAGTTCCAAACTCACCTTGATGAACTGGCAGCGAAGGAGATTTTAGAAAGATAAAACGTTTATTCTGTCCGTATCTTTATGTGTTTTTCAATATATCGGTTATATAAACTCTCCACAGTGTTCTTATGAAGATAAGAAAAGGTACGGCTATAAGGACTCCAAGAAAGCTATAAATCTCAGAAAAAGCAAGCATCGTTACAAGGATAACGAACCAATTGAGCTTTACCCTATCTCCAAGAATTTTTGGTGCAAGGATCCAGCTTTCTATCTGATTGGCAGCTGTAAGGACAATTGCAACATATAAAAGCCCCCACACTTTGTACTGAGAAAGTCCTATAAAGACCGCCGGAACCGCTGTTATGATAACGCCAAGAAAGGGAATAAAATCAGTTATGCCGGCTAATATTCCAAGAAATCCAGCATGATTTATCCTGAATATAAGCATTCCGATCCAAACTATAAGTCCAACAAAGAATGCGTTTATCATTTGTCCTCCCACAAATCTTTCCAGGTCTGAATAGAGCTCTTTTAAAAATCTTTTAGAAATCTCCCTATCAGAGGCTGGAAATATGTAGACATGAAAAGACCTTATTTTTGGAAAAATTATACTTATGTATGTTGACGCTATAACGAGAAGCGTTGTAAAAGTTACAATGGTCGGAATCTTTGAAATAACATTGCTTCCTATCTGACCAGCGTATTTTGAGAACATCTCACCTGACCACTTAAGAATATCTTGTATAACATTTAAAAATTCTTCTTTCATTTCCGGAAAGATCTGATCCGTTGGTTTTGACAAAAAGCTCATTATGAAGTTTGCTATATTTTTACCCTCGTTTATCACGATAGGAACGATGCTATACATCGAATAGCTCATTATTCCATAGAAGATAAGACTTGAAATAAGAACAGAATATCCTCTCTTTATCTTTCCTTTAAAAAGCTTTGTAATTATCTTTGAGAGATTCTCTATTATCAGGACGAATATAAAAGCTAAAGTTAAAGACCCCACAGTTGTGGGGATATATTTAAGAGATATCATATAGATTATGAAATACCCTAAAATCCACCAGAGGGAATTTGGAATTTTTTTCATACCTTTTTCATACCTTTGGCTTCGGTTTATAACTTTCTTTCATTTCTTTAAGAACCTTCACAAGTTTTCCTTCATCTTCAAAATCTACTTTTACCCTCTCACTAGAATTGCGCATTTTAACTTCAACTTTTCCTTCCTTTAAAGCTTTTCCTACCGTTATCCTTATTGGAAATCCGATGAGGTCAGCGTCGTTGAACTTAATCCCGGGAGTTACTTGCCTATCGTCGATAACAACTTCCTCACCTGCTTCAAGCAAAGCCTTGTAAATCTTTTCTCCAGCTTCGACCTGCTCTTTTTTGTTCATGTTAACCACGGTTACAATATAGGTGAAAGGTGCAACGGACAGAGGCCAGATGATTCCCTTATCATCGTGATATTGCTCAACGATAGCAGCCATCGTCCTTGAAACTCCCCAGCCGTAGCAGCCCATTATGAAGGGTTTAAGCTCCCCCTTTTCGTCCATGTAGTAGGCCTTCATAGCTTCAGAGTACTTTGTTCCAAGTTTGAATACATGCCCAAGCTCAATTCCCTTAGTTGCCTTCAAAGGGGCTCCACATACAGGGCAGGGATCGCCTTCTTTGAGCATCCTTATATCTGCCCATTCATCGACTTTAAAATCTCTATCAAGATTTGCGTTTATATAATGGGTATCTTCTTTCATCCCTCCAACAACTGCGTTTTTGATGTATTTAACGCTGTGGTCGGCTACTATATACACATCATCGGCTCCAACAGGGCCAATAAAGCCAATTGGGACACCGAACTTTTCGAGAACTTCCTCAGGGGTTGCCATTCTAAGAGATTGATCCTTCAAAACTTCCTTTAGCTTCTCTTCATTTATTTCAAGCTCTCCTCTTATAAGCGCCATCACCATTCCTTTTCTTCCAACATAAAGTAAAGATTTGACTATTCTTTTTTTATCAACGCCAAGAAAATCCGCCACTTGCTCAACGGTTTTTACATTGGGTGTTGCTACCCTTTCAAGTTCTTTTTCCTCTTCGTCCATTCCTACCTTCTCATACTCTCCTTTGTATGGAGTTCTTTCATCGCTAGCTTGATAGCCACATTTTTCACAGTAAAGGACATTGCTTTCACCGATTGGGGCCAAAGAAACAAATTCATGCGATTGATTGCCACCAATGGCACCGGACGCTGCTTCTATAACAAGGTATCTAAGAGAAGTTCTTTCCATTATCTTCTTATACGCTTTTCTCATATCTTGATAAACTTCATCAAGGCTCTCCCAAGAGGAATGGAATGAGTAGGCATCTTTCATAACGAATTCTCTTCCTCGCAAAAGCCCATAGCGGGGCCTTAGCTCGTCTCTGTATTTGTTCGCTATCTGGTAAACTGTTACAGGAAGCTGTTTATATGAGCTAAGTTCGTTTTTCATAAGGAATGTGACAACTTCCTCATGAGTTGGACCGAGAGTGAATTCCCTTCCGTGTCTGTCGTAAAGCTTCATCATTGTCGGGCCATAGTCATCCCACCTACCAGTCATTTTCCAAAGCTCAGCTGGTTGGATTATCGGCATCAAAATCTCTTGAGCTCCGATGTTGTCCATTTCTTCTTTAACTATCCTCCATATCTTGTCAAGGACTCTTTTTCCCAGTGGAAGATAATTGAAAACGCCAGCCGTCACTTTCCTTATAAAAGCACCTCTTACAAGATATTCATGACTTTTTATTTCAGCATCGGAAGGAGCTTCCTTCAAAGTAGGTGCAAAGAGTTTGGAAAATCTCACCTATATCACCCCTTGAATTCTTCGTATTTTTCGCCTTTTAGAATCTTAACTATCCTCTCAGAAGCCTTTCCATCTCCAAATGGATTTCTTTTATCATATAAATTCTTACTCATTTCGTGAATCTTTTTAAGCGAATTATATATGGAATCTTCTTTTGTTCCAGCAAGGATTCCCCAACCGCTCTCTATAAGCTCTGGTCTTTCTGTTGTATTCCTAGCAACAACGACGAATTTCCCAAAAGAAGGAGCTTCTTCCTGTATCCCACCAGAATCAGTAAGAACATACTCAGCACCATCCAGAAGCGATAAAAATTCTATGTAATTTACAGGTTCAAGTAGCTTTGCTCTTTCGTAATCTTCTAAAACCTCATAAACTACCTTCCTGACATTCGGGCTTTTGTGAACAGGAAAGACTATCTCCATATTGAAATCCTCGGAAAATCTCTTCAAACCTTTTAATATATTTCTCATCTTCTCTCCCTGATTTTCCCTTCTATGAAGGGTAACAAGGATGTATCTATCGCTTTTCACAATTTTGTTTCTCAAGCTTTCAAGATCTTGACTTTCCTTTATATAATGAATCGCATCGACTACAGTGTTGCCGGTTAGGTAAAGTCTTTCTTCATCGATTCCTTCTTTCTTTAAATTCTCATAAGCTCTTTTTGTTGGTGCGAAGTTATACTCGCTCACAACTCCTATCACTCTTCTATTCATCTCTTCCGGGAAAGGATCATAGAGATTTCCGCTCCTAAGCCCTGCTTCTATGTGCCCCACTCTTATGCCCATATGGAAGGAAACTATCGTACTTGTCATTGCCGTAGTTGTGTCCCCTTGAACAAGAAGAACATCTGGACTTATCTCTTTCAAAACCTTTTCCATCTTATCAAAAACCTTGGATGCCACCATGTTGGGCGTTTGGTTGTGGGTCATTATATTCATATCGACATCTGGCTTTAAATCGAAAACCTCAAGCATCATATCCATCATATCTCTATGCTGGGCCGTCGCTATAAGGTAGGCTTCTATTCCATTTTTAATGAGCTCTTTGTAAACAGGTGCTATCTTAATCACTTCCGGTCTCGTTCCAAAGGCGATCGCTACTTTTATCTCAAACCACCTCCATCTCAAGAGAATCCACCCATATTTCCTTTATAGCGTCTTCGTTTAAATCTGGATAGAGTTTGACAATCTCCTGACCTTCCATCTTTTCGACTTCAAAAATAGGTCTTTGGAATCTTTCTATAAGCGTCTTTGTGTTTTCACCGATTTCAAGTTCTTTTTCCTTTACTACACCACTGACTCCAAGCTTATACAAACTCTCAAGAAAAACAGGTGAGTTATCCTTTACAAAAACAACCTCTCCCATCACATCATAGGGATATTTTCCCTCAAGTCTCATATAATTTTCCATCCTGTATAGGGCTTTTTTTGAGACAAAAACGATTTTTCCAGAGTATTTAACCACATCACCCTTTTTAAGCTTTTTAGCAACACTCCAAGATAGAGGATACCTTATTACTATCAATACTCTCCCTCGCTCTCTATCAATGATATACGACAAGTCCCCAAATCGAGGCTATTACAAGCGCTGGAATGGTAACTTTAAAACCAACTTTCATAAACTCCCCAAATGTGATCTTTTTTCCAGTTTGCTTTTCAAGCATGGCCACACCTATAAGATTTTGAACGGCCCCAAGGGGAGTCAAGTTAGTTCCAAGGTTGGCCCCAAAAGCGTAAGCCCACCATATATTTGGTGAAAATCCGTATCCCACAAGATATTTAAGAACAGGCGCTAATATCAGAGTTCCCGGCACAGCACTCAAGAATGGGATTACTACAGCTGCTCCCCATAAAATACCAAGGAATGCAATAATCGGGTGGGAAGCAAGCGGGGACAGCGCTTTTGCTATTGCCTCAATAACCCCTATTTCTTCCAGTGAATAAGAAATTATGTATAGTCCCATATAGAAAAAGAGTGTGTCCCAATCGATGTCCTCAGCAACCTTTTCAAAGCTCTTTCTAAATGCTAAAAGAAGAGTTAGAGCACCAAGAAGTGAAACATAAGAAAGTTCTATTTCAAAGAAGGAATGCAGAACAAATCCAACTACAACAAAAAGGAATACTATGGTAGATACCCTCATCATCTTTTTGTCAGTAATAGCTTTATTAGGATCCATTTCAAGGAGTCTTCTAATCTTTGATAACGATTCATCGTTGAGTTTAATCATTCTCTTAGAAAGCCAATAAATTACTATGAAAGCAATAATGGAAAAAATTCCTGTATTCATAATGAATTCGTTGAATGATTTGCCGCTAATCGAACCAAGAACTAGGTTCAATGGGCTTCCAATCAATGTTGCCATACCGCCAACATTGTCAATGAATATCGTCATAAAGACAAATGGAGATGGATCAACTTCCATTGTATCTGCTATCAAGAAAATCATGGGAAGCGTCATCATGATGGTTATAACGTTGTCAAGAAACGCCGATGTAAGGGCAACAATTATCATGAGCATAAGAAGCATTCTATGAAAGTTTCCTCTTGAAAGTCTTAATATGTTAATAATCATGTATTGGAAAAAACCGGATTTCTTTAAAAATGCCACTATGATCATCATACCAAGCAGAAGTCCAAGCGTGTTGAAATCCACTATATGACTCAAGTTTTCCATGTTCATGGGAAGAAGCTCTTGATTTGACGCACCAGTAGGGTGAAGTTTTAAAAACATTATAATAATGGCGAAGAACAAAGTGGTGACTGAGTTTTCTATGTTGTTCACAAAGATGATGAAGTAGTAAGCCAATACTGCAAGTACAAGCACAATCAGCGCAGTCATCATCACTATCGCCTCCCATAGGTGGAATAATACCACTTTATTATGGAACGATAAACACAAAAGTAAAAAGTAAAAGTTACTGGAGCCTGATACGAAGATATTTACTACTTTGAATTAAAAAAATACAGCGGCTCAAAACTTGTAAGCCAAGAGAAAACTGAATGAACCTTACTTGCAAACTCTCAAGTGTTATCACTGGAAAATTCACTACATTCAGATTCATCAACTCATCATGGGAGCAGGGAGAAAATGAGAGATTGGGAGGGTAATTTACGGGCAACTTAAACAAATATTTGAAGGGGTGATTTAATTATGTCTAACTTGCATTTCACACAATTACTAGGAAAGTCCCTAATTCCCCACCTCTTTTACATACTTTGCGATAGTGTCCCGTCTTTAATGGTTTATATGTTAAGGACAGGTTTTATATCTATCTTCCAACCGGTTATCTTAGCCGCCAATCTTGCATTTTGGCCACCTTTTCCTATAGCAAGTGGAAGCTGGTTTGGTGGAACAAGAACCCTCGCTACCTTTCTTTCCGAATCGAGTATGTCAATATCGGTAACCGTAGCTGGGGCTAATGCACTTGCTATAAGTTCTTTTGGATCATCAGACCATCTAAATATATCCACCTTTTCTCCACGAAGTTCCTTTATAACTGCATTTATTCTCATGCCGTTTTCTCCAATGCAGGCTCCAACGGGATCAACATTGAGCTGATTGGACATTACAGCCACCTTTGTTCTTATCCCTGGTTCTCTTGCAACAGCTTTTATCTCAATTATTCCATTTTCTATCTCTGGGACCTCAAGTTTTAAAAGTCCAACAACAAATTCTGGAGCCCTTCTTGTAACATATATCTTTGGACCTTTTCTTGTTCTTTCCACCTTCATTATGTAAACCTTTATCATTTCTCCCACTGTAATGTTCTCTCCAGGGATCCACACTTTTTTCGGTAACCTTGTCTCAAGTTTTCCAATTCTTATATCTGCCCAGTCCTTTGTTACCCTTATAACCTCGCTGGTCTTTACAGTTCCTTCAAAATCCGAATACTGCTCATAGAGCTTTTTCTTTTCAAGTTCTCTTATTTGTTGGATCAGGACCTGTTTTGCAGTTTGTGCAGCGATCCTTCCAAACCTCTTTGGATTGACTTCTATTCTCAAAACATCACCCACTTTTGCAGAAGCTTTGTAATTCTTTGCTTCTTCCAAACTTATCTGGTGGATTGGGTCTTCAACCTCTTCCACAACCTCAAGTTCATGGTATATATGGATGTTTCCGGTTTGTCTATCGATCTCTACCGTTATGTTGCTAAGATCGGTTCCTTTAGGTGCACCTAGATGTTTCTTGTAAGCGTTAAGAAGAGATCTTTCGAGTATTGGTATGATCTCATCCTTCATTATTCCTTTCTCTTGCTCAAGCTGATCCAATGCTTCTAAAAGTCCAAAGTTCATTTCTACACCCCCTTAAAATTCTGGTTTTAGATTAGCCCTTCTTATGCTATCGTACTGGATGACTTTTTCCTTCTTTCCATCCTTTACCTTAATCGATCCACCTTCCACTGAAAGTATCCTCCCAACAATCGTTGTTCCATCTTCCATAACTATCTTCGCAAGTTTTCCCACAAATCTTTCAAAGTCCTTTATATTTCTTAACGGCCTATCAAGCCCCGGTGAAGATACTTCCAACGTGTAGCTGTGCTCGATAAGGTCCTCAGCATCAAGCCATCTTTCAAGGTCTCTTGATACAAGCTCGCAGTCCTTGATAGAAATGTATCCAACAGGATTGTCTATTGTTAATCTCAAAACCCAACCCCTGCTTTCCCTTCTGAATGTGAGATCAAATACTTCAAGACCGTATCTTTCAACAACTCTTTCAGCTTCTTCTCTAATTTTCTTAAGTATGTCTTCCATAAAATCACCTCTTAAAAAATTAACGAAGAACCGGGACTTGCCGTCCCGGTTCTCTTTTTGGCGGGGGGAGTGGGATTTGAACCCACGGGTGGCTTGCGGCCACCACACGCTCTCCAGGCGTGCGCCTTAGACCGCTCGGCCATCCCCCCTTTAGCCTCGAAGGATTTTACCAAACTCCCATAGAATTTTCAAGGATTAGGTTTTACAGCGTTGCAAGTAGGTACGGAGATAGTACCCAGTTTGGGATAAAGGGGGTGATCTATAGTTTTAAAAATATCTCTTGTTTTACCCTGTTGTTTTCACTTTCTCTTTGAATTTTCCACTATTTCCTTTTATAATCAACAATGTTGGAAGGAGCCTGAGATCAGGAGGTGATAAAGGGTGAAGCTTTTGACCTTCAAAGGTGGGGTGCATCCACCAGAAAAGAAGGAACTTGCTAAAGATAAGCAAATTCAGAGGCTAGATCTTCCCGATACCGTTTATGTTTACATGGCAAATCACGCAGGGGCACCCGCTAAGGTTGTTGTGGAAAAAGAGCAAGAGGTAAAGACAGGTCAAGTTATTGGAGAACCAGCTGGTTTTATTTCCGCTTATGTTCACTCTCCTGTCACTGGAAAGGTTGTTGATATAAAAAAGATGCTCCATCCAATCATCGGAAAACCTGTTGATACGGTTATCATTCAAAGAACCGGGGATGATGAGTGGGAGCTTCTTGAAGGGCATGGAAGCTTTGAAGACAAATCTCCAGAGGAGCTTGTCGATCTTGTAAAGAAAGCTGGGATCGTTGGTATGGGGGGAGCTATGTTTCCAACCCATGTTAAGCTCTCACCACCTCCGGGCAAAAAGGTGGATACCCTCGTAATTAACGGGGCAGAGTGTGAACCTTACCTCACCATAGATTACAGAACGATGCTTGAGAGAGCTGATGAGCTTCTCTTGGGAATAAAGATTTTGAAGAAAATTCTTGGTGTTCAGAGGGTGTTTGTTGGTGTTGAAAATAACAAGATGGATGCTATAAAGCACCTTCAAAAAGTTTTTTCGGGTGAGCCGATAGAGGTGGTTCCTCTAAAGACGAAGTACCCACAAGGGTCAGAAAAACAGCTCATATACGCTATTACAGGAAGAACTGTTCCAAGGGGAGGCTTGCCGCTGGATGTTGGTGTAGTTGTGCAGAATGTAGGAACCGCTGTTGCTATAAAAGAGGCGGTTATAGATGGTAAACCACTTGTAGAAAGGGGTCTCACCGTAACTGGTGAAGCCGTTAAGAATCCCGGAAATTACATTGTTAGGATCGGAACACCGGCAAAGCTCGTTCTTGATAAAGCGGGACTTGATGAAAGCGTAGATAGGGTTCTCTTTGGCGGGCCGATGATGGGAATAGCTATAAGAGATATTAACACACCAGTGATGAAGGGGACAAGCGGAATAACCGCCCTTCTTCCAGAGCAAACCCAGATCAAAATGCCAAAGCCATGTATAAGATGTGCAAAGTGTGTTGATGTCTGTCCTATGAATCTTCAGCCATATCTTCTCTATCATCTTGTTCTTAAGAAGAGGTACGATGAAGCTGTTGATATTGGCCTTATGGATTGTATTGAGTGTGGAAGCTGTTCGTTCATCTGTCCAAGTAAGATAGAACATGTAAGACAGATAAAACTTGGAAAGACTGTATACAAAGCCCTAAGGGGGGCGAAAAAATGATCAGACTAAAGACAGGAAATTCACCCCATGTTAGAACTCAAGATACAGTTAGAGCGGTTATGATAGATGTTCTCATAGCACTTATCCCGGCTACGATAGCTGCAACAGTTTTCTTTGGATGGTACGCACTCTTTTTGATAGTGCTTGGCGCTGTAGCAGGAGAACTTATTGAGTTCTTGATCATGAGAGTGATAAGAAAGAAAAAAGATTTTGTATGGGATGGAAGTGCAGCGGTTACAGGGGTTCTTCTTGCTATGAATGTTGGTCTTGGAACGCCATGGTGGGTATTTCTTATAGGGCTTTTCTTTGCTCTCGTTGTTGCGAAACATGCGTTTGGCGGACTTGGGCAGAATATCTTCAACCCGGCGCTTTCTGGTAGGGTGTTCCTTTTAATATCCTTCCCATCCTACATGACGGGAAAGGTCTTCCTCCTTCCAGATGCGACAACTTCTGCAACACCACTCACGATGTTTGGAGACAGTGGTCATAACATAAAAGCCGTTTGGGATTCCGGGATCACATACTGGGATCTTTTCATTGGACATGTTGGAGGAACATTAGGAGAGACCAGCGCTTTAGCACTTTTGATAGGTTTTGCTTATCTTGTCTGGAGAAAGAGAATAAAACTGATGGTCCCAATTTCTTACATCATAACCACCTTTGTTTTTGCCCTTATAGGCTGGGCTATAAATCCAAGGCTTGGAGATCCACTCTTTCACATACTTTCTGGGGGGCTTATGCTTGGTGCGCTCTTCATGGCAACCGATATGGTTACATCTCCGATGACTCCAAAGGGTCAGTTCATCTTTGGGCTTGGTGCAGGAGCTCTTACATACATAATCAGGCTATTTGGAGCGTATCCTGAGGGAGTTTCTTTTTCAATACTCATAATGAACGCTCTTGTCCCGCTTATTGACAAATACACTCAGCCCCGTATATTCGGGGAGGTGAAAGAATGAAGGATATACTAAAAAACGGTGTAGTGCTGATGTTGTACGCTATGGTAGCCGCTGCCGTACTTGGATTTGTATATGTTTCAACTAAGGATGCAATTAAAAACGCAGATTTGTCAGCTAAATTTCAAGCTATGAAGGCAGTTTTAACCGATTATGAAACAGGAAAGCTCATGGTAGATGAAAAGCTAATAAAAGATAAGCTGATGAACAGTGGTGAGGAAAAAGTCGTTGAAAGAACCTACGAAGGCGTAAATGGTAAGGTGATACTTCCCTATTATGAATTTAATGTAAATGGAAAGAAAATATTCGTTCTTGTCGGAGCCGCTCCGGGTTTTGGCGGGGATGTCAAGGTAATGGCTTCCTTTGTTAAAGAAAATGGCAAAATATTTCTTCATTCAATAAGAGTTTTAGACGCATCTCAGGAGACCCCAGGGCTTGGTGCAAAGATAATGGAAGAAGGGCCTCAAAAGAGATTCTCCGGAATCCCACAATCAGGACTTGAAAAGGGAGTTGTTGTTGACAAGGACGCAAAAGACAGAAGCGTAAAGAATAAGTCCAACGGGGTTGTTAAAACAAGCGATATAATGACAGGTGCAACAATAACACCAAGAGCCGTTGCAAATTCTATAAACATCATGTATTCCTACCTCAAAGAAGCTGTTCTGGGGGGTGAAAAGTGATGAAGGAAAATGAAAACATGGCCTGGTATACATTTAAAAAAGGTATAACATCGGAAAACCCAACTTATGTTCAAGCGCTTGGAATGTGTCCAACTCTGGCCGTGACAACTGCAGCTATAAATGGGCTTGGAATGGGGCTTGCGGTGACCGTAGTTCTAACTCTTTCCAATATAATCGTTTCCCTTATAAGAAAAGCAGTTCCAAAGGATATAAGGATTCCTATATTTATAACAGTTATTGCCACCTTCGTTACGATGATTGATCTTCTCATGCATGCCTACACTTACGATCTTTGGAAATCTCTGGGAATATTCATTCCACTTATAGTTGTTAACTGTATCATCCTTGGAAGGGCAGAGGCTTTTGCATCAAAAAACCCCGTTCACTACGCAGCCCTTGATGGACTTGGAATGGGAATTGGATTCACCCTTTCACTTTTCCTTCTTGGTTCCATAAGGGAGATCCTTGGAAATGGTAGCTGGATGGGAATTCACCTATGGAATTTCAAGATGTTCATGTTCATACTTCCACCCGGTGCTTTCATTACACTTGGATTCTTAGCAGCGTTCTTCAATTACCTTAAGATAAAGAAAGAAGAAGCAGCAAAAGCTAAGGCAAAGGCAGCAAAACAAGCTCAAGCTCAGAAGGCATGAGGGGGTGTGAATGATGGAGCTGGTGCTTATAATCATATCCGCTATGTTTGTTAATAACTTCGTTTTTTCAAGGTTTTTGGGAATATGTCCATACCTTGGTGTTTCCAAGAAGATGGATTCCGCCGTTGGTATGGGAATGGCGGTCATATTTGTCATGACGGTATCTGCAGCGATAGCGTGGTTTTTAGATAAACTATTAATAAACCTTGGACTTGAATTTTTAAGAACCATAGTGTTTATCCTTGTTATAGCTGCATTTGTTCAGTTTATTGAACTTTTCATAAAGAAAAATAACCCAAATCTTTACGATTCATTGGGAATTTACCTTCCACTTATAACAACAAACTGTGCTATATTGGGGCTTGTTGTTCTTAACTCAATGCTTAAACTTAACTTTTTAGGAGCAGTCTTTCATGCCCTTGGTGCAAGCACGGGTTTTGCAATGGCTCTTATAATTTTTGCTGCGATAAGAGAAAGACTCGATCTTTACGACATACCAAAACCATTTCAGGATCTTTCCATAGCCCTTGTTACAGCCGGGCTATTGTCAATGGCTTTCATGGGATTTCAAGGAATGGTGAAGTGAGGTGAGAATATGGGTGTTGTAGTCAATGCAATAATCTTAATGGGAATACTTGGGTTTGGATTTGGAGTCTTTCTTGCCTACGCAGCTAAGGTCTTCTATGTTAAAGAGGACCCAAGAGTTGAGCTTATAGCGAAGGTTCTTCCAAACGTAAACTGTGGAATGTGCGGTTACCCGGGATGTGACGCCTATGCCAGAGCTATCGTGAAAAAGGGAGAAAACCCCGGGAGATGCGTTCCCGGAAAACCGATGGGAGTGGAGGCAAAGATAAAAGAAATACTGAAGCTTTCCCCTGAGGAGGCAGAGAAAAAATTGGATGAGAAGTGAAAATACAAAAAGAAAAGCCCCCTCAAGTGGACTTATGGACTGTACCTAAAAGATGTGACATAGAAAAAAAGCCCCCGGAAGTGGTAAAGTAAAACCATGGAAGGGGGCTTTTTATTCTATTAACAAGCATTCCTGTTTTCTGGATGTTGCTTTGATATAATCAAGATGAGGTGATTCTGTGTGAAAAAACTTCCAATAGGGATAAGTGAATTTTCGGAAATTGTAAAAGATAATTACTATTATGTAGATAAGACCCTTTTGATAAAAGACATAATAGACCTTCCCGGAAAGGTGAAGTTGATAACAAGACCACGTCGCTTTGGAAAAACACTTAACATGAGAATGCTTGAGCATTTCTTCTCCTTGGAAGGAGAAGAAGGTCTATTTGATGAGCTCAAAATATGGAAAGAGCAAGCGCTGGTGAGGGATTATTACCATAAATATCCAGTTATTTTCATAACATTCAAAAATATAAAAAACCTCACGTGGAAAGAGGCATATGAAAATATGAAAAGAATATTAGCAGAAGTTGCTTTAAAACACATAAGGAGAATTGAAGATGAGGAAATAAAGGAAAGTTTGCAAAAAGTCTCAAAGGGCAAAGCAACAGTGGCTGACTATGCAAACACATTGAAGTTATTAACGGAAGGGCTATATTTGTCGACAGAAGAAAAAGTAGTGCTTCTGATAGACGAATACGATGTACCGATAGAAGCGGCGTACACGTACAGGAATAAAGACAGCGAATACTACGATAACATGGTGGCGTTCATGAGAAATCTCTTGACAGCAGCGCTTAAGGACAACGAATACTTAGAATTTGGGGTTTTAACGGGAGTTTATAGAATAGCAAAGGAGTCAATATTCTCTGGGCTTAACAACCTTATGGTGTTTACGGTATTTGACAATCTGATGTCTGATAAATTTGGATTCACAGAAGGCGAGGTAAGAGAAATCTTATCTTACTATAACTTGACCAGTGAAGATAAAGAAATAATCGACAAGTGGTACGGTAATTATAAGATAGGAAAAGTGCAAAATTTATACAACCCATGGAGCATAATTAACTATATAGCATCGAGGGTTGAGGGAGGCCTTACGCCAAAAGAGGCGATAAGGAAATACTGGGTGGACACATCAGAGAATAGATTAATAATAGAACAAGTAGAGATCAACGAAGAGATAAAAACAGAGCTTGATGAGCTTTTGCAAGGGAAAGAAATAGTAGCGAGTGTAAACCCGAGTCTTTCATTAAGAGAGATGGAGGAGGACGAGACGGCGGTATGGGTACTCTTTGCAAACAGTGGATATTTGAATGCAAGATGGATAGATATAGAAAGGTATGCGTTCTGGATACCAAATGAAGAAATAATGATGTTCTTTAAAGAAAGTGTACTTCGGTGGATAAACAAAAAGACACATGTGAGGATGAAAAAGCTGTATGATTACCTTGACAAGATGTTAAGAAGCGGAATATATGAAAGCTTCATTAAAGGATTAAAGAACTTTTTAGAAAATGGACTTAGTTATTACGATGTGGCAAAAGACGAAGCAGAGAGGTTTTACAAAGGCTTTTTGCTTGGCATGTTAGCGGTATCCATAAATGGATTCATAGTAGAAAGTGAACAAGAATCAGGATATGGAAGACTTGATGTTGTGGTGTATCCTAAAGAGAAGAGATATGGGGAATACGCAGCGATTTTTGAAGTGAAAAGGGCGGATGATGAAAGCAAGTTGGAAGAAAAAGCAAAAGAGGCTTTGAACCAGATAAAAGAAAGAAACTACTACGCTAAGATGGCAAGCTTAGGATATAAAGTAATTGGATTTGGCATAGCCTTTTGTGGAAAGAAGATGGCTTTGAAAGTTGAAAAGTTATAATACCGGCAGAAAAAATGCTCCCTGAAAAAGGGAGCATTTTTTGCTAAAGGTTTGCTATATCTAGGAAAAATTTTAACCTGTCTGAAGCTTCTTCGTACTTTGGAGGATTTATTAATGAGATTGCCAATTCCGAAGCGGTTTTTGGATCATATATCGGCGGTTTTTCCAACGCTTTTGATAAGTTCAGTGCAAAATCCCAGTCGATTTCCTGAATCTCCGGTATGACTATATCGAGAAAGCTCTCTGGATCAAAATTTTCTTTTGTTCTAAATCGCTCCATTGCGTCTTGCACTAGCCTTAGAATTACCTTTGCACCGGATAGCATCTTTGAGCTTCCGCAAACGGAGGAACAAAAAAGAATAGTCCTTTTTTCCATTTCTACATAATCTTTTGCAGCAAGGATGTAAAGAGAGAGAAGGTCTAAAAGGGCAGTGGAGTCAATTTCTGTATCATATATTGGAACTATTCCTTCTTGTAATTTTTCAATTCTGTTCATAATTTCTTCGGGTATTTCGCCTTCATACTCTTCCAGAAGTTCTAAGAAATCATCTTTACCTTTTATGTTTTCGACGAGTTCTTTTGTGTCACCCTTTAAATAATCAAGTACGGTTTCTCTTTGTATATATTCAATTAAGGAGTTTGCATAGTCCTCATACTCACCTGTTATATCTTTTAAAAGCTCTATCGCTTCTCTTTTGTCAACGAACATCAAAGATCTTGCCAGGTTCACCATTATGTTTTGATCACCTTCATTTAACTCCAAAGCTCTCTTCAGTTTCTCAACTGATTCTTCAAAAAGTCCGAGTTCTCTCATAAGTAATCCGAGTTCGTTCAGTATTACGGGATCATCGGGGAAGTTCTTTTCAAGTTCTTTTAAAATCTTGAAAGCTTCGAAGAGTTTTCCTCTCTTAGCTAAGGTATATGAAAGATTCAGGAGTGCATCTCTGTATTTTGGAAAGATTTCTATGGCTTTTTTAAAGTGCTTCTCGGCTTCGCCGAATCTCTGAAGTATGTTCATAACAACTCCCAATCTGTTGTAAACATCTGGCAAGTTTTTGTCTATATCTAATGCTTTTTTGTACATTTCCATAGCTTCTTCAAAACGAGAGGTTTCTATGTATAGATCTCCAAGTTTTATATAGGGAAGGGAAAATTCTGGATCTGATTCTATTGCTCTTTTGAACATATCTTCGGCATCTTCATATTCTTTGTTCTCAAGGTAGAGCTTACCAAGTTCAAAATAAGATAATGAAAAGTTCTCTTGAAGACCTGATGCTATTTTTAGTTCAACTTCGGCTAGATTACCATTTCCAAGTTTTTTGTATACAAGACCTTTGTAGAAGTGATATCTGTAATCCTTTTCATGCTTGCCTGCTTTTTCGATGTATTCAAGCGCTTCCTCATATTTTTGTTCTCTCATCAAACTCTTGACCTTTTCGTAGTAAAAGTAAACAAGGTAGCTTCTGTAGTAATCCTCGTCCTTACCAACTTCCATTTGAGTTTCAAGGCCACGAAGAATCACGTCCAAAGGTATATGATCTTTTTCCATTATTAAAGTAATATCCTCTGCCCTTACAGGAAGCTTAACCGGCAAATTAAATTGCTTCGCCTTTTCTGGTTTGAGAGGTAAATAGACTAACGCTTTTAGTTTTTCCATGTTAATCTCACTCAATGCTTATGAGGAAGGGATAGTGTGGTTGTCCCCCCTCGTACACCTCCATTTCTAGATTATTGTATTTTTCCTCTATTAACTCCTTTATTCTCTCAAGGTCCTCTTCAGAGAAATTCTCTCCAGTGAATATTGACATTACCTCTTTGTCCTCTACTCCCACTTCTTTTAGAGCCGTGTCAAGAGCTTTCTTTATGTCGAAAGAGTGGCCTAAAAGATCTTTATTTACAAACACTAAGTATTCTCCTTTCTTTATTTTGCTTTTTCCCACTTTGGAATTCCTGACGGCTTTAGTTATAGATATAGGTATAACTTCCTCTATAGTCTCTTCAAACACCTCTTTTATCTCCTTTGGATCGGCCTCTGGGTCATAATTTATAAGAGCTGCTAAACATTCTTGTGGTGTGTTTGTTGGTATAACGTAAACGTTGATTTCGTCAAAGTCCTGAGCTGCCTGCTGAGCAGCTAAGAGTATGTTGGGATTGTTTGGAAAAACAAAGACGTTATCGGCATTAGCTCTCTCAATTGCCTTTTTTATATCGTAGGTTGATGGATTCATAGTTTGTCCACCCTTTACAACCTGATCAACACCCAGACTCCTCATTATTTTGGATATACCATCGCCAGGAGATACTGCTACTATTCCAATTCTCTTCCTTTCTTTTACTTCAGAGACTATATGTTCATGTTGGATTTTCATGTTATCTATTTTTGCTTTTACTAACTCACCTTTTTTCAAAAGCTCCTCAAGAACCTGTCCGGGGTTGTTTGTATGAACATGTATCTTCAAAAGATCATCCTGCGTAACAACAACAACGGAATCTCCCATGGAATTCAGGTAGTCAACAACGTCGTGGTAATGTTTAGATGCATCACCATCGCTTACCCTTACAATGTATTCAGTACAGTACTGGAAAGTTAAGTCTTCGTAAACTATTTCTGGTAATTCTTCTGCAGGAACTGAAACTATTTCTTCCAAATTAGCCTCAAGATTGCCGGCTAGCACTGCTTTCATCCCTTGAAAAAGGTAATAAAGCCCTTTTGCGCCTGCATCTACCACACCAGCCTCTCTTAGTTTATCAAGCATAGTGGGACTAACCCTGACCGCTTCATCTGCAACATTTACCATCCAATCAAAGAGCTGATCAAAACTTTCATATTCCATAGCTTCATTGGATCTTTCGTCTAAAAATCTCACAACTGTAAGCATCGTTCCTTCAACTGGTTTCATCACTGCGCTGTAGGCAACTTCTCTTGATTTTTTCAACATCCTGACAAAATCGGAAACAGTGAGAACCTTCGCCTTCTTCGGTGCCCCTTCAGCAAATCCCCTTATGATTTGAGAAAGTATAACACCGGAATTCCCCCTTGCACCCATAAGAGTTCCATCTTTCATTGCTTTCAGGACGTTATCTATACTTTCTTCATCAAGTCTATCGAGGTACTTACAACCTTCCATCATCGTGGAAAGCATATTAGAACCCGTGTCTCCATCGGGCACAGGAAACACATTGAGGGCATTGATTTCATCTTTGTTTTTTAGAAGATTTTCTGTAGCTTTTTTGAATAAAGCTTTAAGCATTTTTCCATCTATTTCTTTGATCACTTTTTCACCTCACTTTACTCCAGTTACATACACATTTACTATCACATTTTCAATTCCTCCTAATTCCCTAAGTTTATGAGATACATTATCAATGATGTTCCTCGCAACTTCCGTTATCTTAACACCGAATTCTATATCGAGGAAAAGATCAACTTGAACAGTGTTTTCATCAATCTCTTCGACCTTTATCTTTTCCTCTTCCCTGCCAAAAAACCTCGTCAAAAAAGAATCACTCTCTATGTTCACAGGTCCATAGCTTTCCATCACAGCAAAGTACGCAAGTTTTTTAACAGCATGAGGAAGTATTTCCAATTCTCCTATATCCAAAATTTTTCTCACCTTTTTCACCTCCTTCTACAAGATCGATTATACCATCATTAAAATGATGTGTTAGAAATGAATAACTTCTATTTGGTGTTTTTCATTAAAAAATTACATAAAATCTTCTAACAGAAGGTTATCTTATTTTACACGATTTATCTTGACTTTGCTTTTAAAGGTTGATATCAATTTCATGGTGTTTTGTTTATTAGTTACAAATACGAAATAATTTAGTAACATAACAAGCTTGACGACGTTTTTGCAGTCTATATAATTCGTCAGTGTTATTGACGTACTTTGATTAGTTTAGTGGATATATATTGATTTGTTTTTGTCTCTTTGCTAAAATCCTCTTACGTTGTGTATAATTATAGACTATTTGTGTTAAGTATTGTGGTCAGGGGGTTGTTACTACGAATTTAGGGGAAAAGATTAAAAGGCTTAGGTTGAGTAGAGGTTTAACGCAGGAGGAGCTAGCAGAGAGAACCGACTTATCTAGAAGTTTTATATCGCAGCTTGAGTCAAACAAAACATCACCCTCTATAGACACATTAGAAACTATCTTGAGGGCTTTGGGAACGGATTTGAAGCATTTTTTCTCTGATTTTGAAGATGAAAAGGTGGTCTTTAAAAAAGAAGAGAGAGTGCCAGTTTACGATTTACCCGATGGAGTTAAGATGTGTTACTTGATGGTTGGAGTGGAAGATAAATCGATTGATCCAATGCTTGTAGAACTTGAGCCCGGAGCACGGACTGAGGAAGAGGATTATCACGAGGGAAGTGAATTTGGTTATGTTATAGAGGGAAGGATAGAGCTTTACCTTGACGAAAACAAGTACAAACTAAGGAAAGGAGATGCCTTTTATTACACAGCAGATAAGAAGCATTATATAAAGAATCCCGATAAGAAGAAAAAAGCAATAGTTTTGTGGATAGAGATAGAAGATTGATAAAAAATTTTGAGGGGAGGGATAACAGGTGAAGAGCTTGGGGAGACACTTAGTGGCAGAGTTTTACGACTGTGATAAGGAAATGCTTGACAATATTGAAGCTATTGAAAAGCACATGATAGAAGCGGCTTATGAAACGGGAGCCACAGTAGTTAATAGTAGTTTTCACAGATTCCTCCCCTATGGGGTGAGCGGAGTTGTGGTTATTTCTGAATCCCACCTTGCTATTCATACATGGCCGGAATATGGCTATGCTGCGATAGATCTCTTCACTTGCGGAGATCATGTCGATCCATGGAAAGCTTTCGACTATCTCAAAGAAGTGCTGAAAGCTAAAAGAACAAAGGTTGTTGAGCATAAGAGGGGAGTATACAGTGAGATTGGTATACCCGAGGATGCTCCCCATAAGGCGGAAGCAGCAGTTTGAAGGGAGGGGAGAAAGATGGCGGACTTTGGACCACTTGAACACTTATGGTATCACGAATATTACACGGGAAGAAATGTAGGGCTCTTCATGAAAATAAACAAGATGATCCATAGCGAGATTAGCAAATACCAAAGGATCGATATTTTTGAAAATCCTGATCTTGGGACGGTATTTGCACTTGACGGAATAACCATGACAACTGATAAAGACGAGTTCACTTACCACGAGATGCTTGTTCATGTACCGATGTTCCTCCATCCAAATCCAAAGAAGGTTCTCATAATTGGTGGAGGAGATGGAGGAAGTACAAGGGAAGTTTTGAAACATGATAGCGTAGAAAAGCTCATTCTTTGTGAAATTGATGAAAAGGTTATAGAAGCCTCCAAGAAGTACCTTTATCTGAAAGGAGTAAAAGACGACCCAAGGCTCGAAATAGTAAATGAAAATGGAGCGGAATTTGTAAGGAAATTTAAAAATGAGTTTGATGTGATAATAGTTGATTCAACCGATCCAACGGCTGGAGAGGGAGGGCACCTTTTTACTGAGGAGTTTTACAAAGCATGTAATGAAGCTCTAACGGAAAATGGAGTATTTTCTGCGGAGACGGAGGATCCATTTTATGACTTCTCATGGCTCAAGCTTTCTTACAAGAGAATTTCCAAGGCGTTCCCAGTAGCAAAGGTTTATATGGGTTTTGTGCCTGTGTATCCATCGGGAATGTGGACGTACACCTTCGCATCAAAAGGAATTGACCCGATAAAAGATTTTGACCCTGAGAAGGTCAAAAACTTCAACAAACCTCTTAAGTATTACAATGAAGAAATCCATGTCGCTTCCTTTGCACTTCCAACGTTTGTGAAGGAGGCTCTGGAAAAGCTCAAAAAATAACAGAAGACCCGCTAAAGAAAGCCCCCTTGGGGGCTTTTGTTTTACAAAGGGGTTAGGAACTTGGAAATAATTGTTGCGGGTGAAGCGCTTTTTGATTTTATTTCAAAGGAAGGTAATAGAGTAATAAAGATTTGACTTAAGTTTCCACCTTCAAAATGAAGAAAGGGAAAAGCTCCGTTAAATGTAGCTGCAAGGCTTTTGCGGCTCGGAAATGAGGCGAGTTTCCTTTTGCTTTCTACAGCTGTAAGGCTTCATATTCCAATATAGAGGTTGCTGAAATCTTCTCACCACGCAGGGCATTTATTATCTCTTTTACCCTCCTCGTTGATACTCCCTATAAAACTCTGTTTTATTTTGATCCAGCTTTTATTAATTTTATTTTAAAATCCGCAAGTGATAAAATTCGCAGCGGGAGGGATGAGATTGGATAGGAGAATAAAGAGCCATCCAATTCTTGAGTTCGAGGAAAAAGGCTATGTAACAATTTATTTTGAGGGTATACCAATAAAGGCGAAAGAGGGAGAAACAATAGCATCGGCCCTTATTGCCAACGGTTTTGATATCTTCGGTTTCACAGAAAAGGGAAGGCCAAGGGGATTTTTCTGCGCTATTGGGAAATGCTCTTCCTGTCTTGTCGTCGTTGATGATGTTCCAAACGTCAGGGCATGCATAACTAAGGTGAGAGATGGAATGAGGGTAGAAAGGCAAGTGGGAAGGGGGAAACCAACATGGAAAGAGCCGCAGTAAAACCCCAGCTCCTTGTTGTCGGTGGAGGACCGGCCGGTCTTACCGGTGCCATAGCAGCCGCTGAAAATGGCGTGGATGTTCTAATAGTCGACGAAGGGCTAACCCTTGGCGGACAGCTTGTAAAGCAAACCCATAAATTCTTTGGCCATCAGGGATTTTTCGCATCAAAGAGAGGCTTTGAGATAGCTGATATATTGAAAAAGAAGGTTAAGAACCTTGGCGTCAGTGTAATGCTCCAGACCACGTTGGTTGGATTCTATGACGACTATGCAGTAGCTTACGATAGGGAAAATAACAAGACCATAGAAATAGATTACGACTATGTCCTCCTTGCCACAGGGGCTTCTGAAAGATTTCTTGTTTTTAAAAACAACATGCTCCCGGGAGTTTACGGTGCAGGTGCAGTTCAGACCCTCATGAATCAATATGGAGTCTTGCCGGGAGAGGATTTTCTTATCGTAGGAGCGGGAAACATTGGGCTTATAGTGGCGTATCAGATAATGCAAGCTGGCGGGAATGTAAGGGCAATTGTTGAGATCTCCAACAAAGTTGGAGGGTATGAAGTTCACGCCAATAAGGTAAGAAGGATGGGAGTGCCCATTTTACTTCGCCACACGATAGTTGAAGCGATAGGCAAAGAAAGGGTAAAAGGTGCTGTAATTGCTCAAGTTGACGAGAACTACAGAATAATAGAAGAAACAAAAAGAGAGATAGTGGTTGACACTATCTGTCTTGCGGTTGGCCTTCAGCCATCGGTTGAGCTTGCAAATCAGCTTAAAACAGAGCTTGTCTACATCCCAGAACTTGGAGGATACGTTCCAAAAAGAGATGAAAACATGAGAACAACTGTGGAGAATGTATTCGTTGCAGGAGATTTGGCGGCGATAGAGGAAGCGACGAGTGCAATGGCAGAAGGCTATATAGCTGGCTATACAATAGCACAGGATATAACGAAGAATGATCTTTCAAAGGAGATAGAAAAATACAAAGAAGAGCTTGCAGACCTTAGAAGGGGACCTTTTGGAGAGAAGATAAGAAAAGGCTTGAAAAAAATGGGAATAATCATGCCGGAGGGTGGATACAGACAGGAGAGGCAGGAGGACTT
>Ga0256842_1001008_pt1 | contig 23860 bp, 20 predicted proteins | sample 4559240metaG_FD_185973 | JGI IMG/M metagenome (GOLD analysis project Ga0256842, IMG submission 185973) | Hydrothermal vent microbial communities from Guaymas Basin, Mexico - 4559-240 | ecosystem: Environmental > Aquatic > Marine > Hydrothermal vents | place: Mexico: Guaymas Basin | collected... | reverse complement strand
GTTTGACAAATTAAACCTCATGACGAAAGCTCCCCCCTCTTGTGCTTCATGAGGAGATACAGGAAGAATGGAGCTCCTATGAGCGCGGTTATTATCCCTACTGGTATGTCTTGAGGCCTGTTTATGGTTCTTGCTATCAGGTCAGCTGAAACAGTCAGAAAGCCCCCGAAGAGCGCCGCTGTTGGCAGGAGCCTTTTATGATTCGGTCCCACCAGCATTCTCATGATGTGCGGGCTTACGAGCCCGATAAACCCGATTATTCCAGATGCTGAGACTGCCAGAGCCGTCATCATAGCAATGACGAAAATTATGAGCTTCCTGTAGAGATCCAGATCAAGCCCGAGAGCAATGCTCTCCTCACCGAAGAGAAGGAGGTTCAGTTCTTTCCACCTCCACAAGAGAAATGCAAATCCCAGAAGAGAAGATATGAAAACCTTCCCAACTTTTCCCCAGGTTGCCCCATTGAAGCTCCCCATGAGCCAGAGCCATGTTGCGTGGGTGTTCTCTGGGTTTATGTATATCAGGTAAGAAGTTGCGGCATTAGCTAAAAACCCGAAAGCTATTCCCGCTAGGAGAAGAGTATCAACTGGTATATGCCCATTCACTTTGGAGACGTTGTAGACGAGGAATACAGCAAAGAGAGAAAAGATGAGGGCTGAGCTTTCTACATATTGCGGGAAGTAGAGGGCTGCGAGAGCCACTCCAACGGCGGCGCCTCCACTTATCCCAAGAATGTATGGGTCAGCTAAAGGATTCTTGAAGAGGGCCTGAGAGGCGACACCTGCAGAAGCCAAACTGAGACCTACCAGATAGGCCAGCAGAACCCTTGGAAACCTTATCTCCCATATTATCGTGAAATAGACGTTTGAGGGCTTTTCTATCATTCCCAGAGTTGATTTAATGCCGAGGGCTATACTCTCCGTTATCCTGCTGAATGAAAGACTCACGGAGCCGATGTAGACTCCAAGGAGTATGCTGAGGGCTGAAAGCACCACTAGTGCCGGCAGTACCCGCTTCATGGTTTTGGATTATTTGTCCATCGTTTAAACTTTTCCCTCACTCCAGAGGGGATCTTCCATATTTAAGAAACACCCTGAGTTCAGGATTTTTCCTCCTCAGATGATTTAAAAGTGCCTCAAGTTCGGCTTTAAACAGCTTCTGCTCTATCTTTACACCCTCATGCGCTTTTTGGAGAGGCCGTATGTAGCCGTTGCTCTCATGCCACAGTAATCTTGCCAGCAATTCATCACCAATCTTTCTGTTTGACTGGAGAAGGTAGATTACCCCTCCTTTCATGGTTCTTACGTATGCCATCGGGACGCCTTCGGCTATGTATCTATCAACGAGTGGGAAGTGTTTTTTGAGGGCTTTTGGCAGCCTGTGGCTTATGGCTCTGCTGCCTTGCGTTATGATGTAGTAACCCGGCTTTTCCTCCCCAAAGACCTTTCTGAGGTATGCATCAAGGAACGGGACATCGACGGCTTTTATGCCCAGTTTCTCCGTTATCTTCCGGTTGTAGAAGCTTTTGGCTATGTAGATTAGATCCTTCTGCAGAAGCCTTTCAAGTGAGTAGAGGTATTCAAGGTAGCCAAGAACGACATGGATTGAGTTCCTCGCATCCTCAATGGAGAGCTTCTTCTCCTCCCCGTACTCTTCGAGCTTTTCAGCTATTTCCATCAGTGCCATCTGTGGATTTTCGGCCTTTACGGCCTCTTTAAGCATCTTGAATACCCCGTCGTAGTTGGTTACAGGCTTGCTTTCCATAGCTCTATAGTATTCGGCATAATCGTCGAGAGCCTCATCTGCCAGAATTACACCCTCCCTCAGCTCCCTTTTCCGTTCGAGCTGCCGGGACAGTTCATCATAATGTTCCTCCAGTTTTTTGACAAAGTCATCAACGAGCTCTTCAAGCTTGTCATCTCCGAGGGTCTCGCTTATAGTCGTTATTCCCCTGACGCTTTCCGGATAGACAGGAGGCCTAGTTAGGGAACCGGTTAGGGTTCCATCCATCAGAATCATGTGCTCATCGCCAACCAATGCCCCTATCTTGTTTTCAAGGGTTTCCATCTGAAGTCTTATAATCTGGTCTGATATGCCCTGATTGTAGAGCATAGCATTTGTGTATACCATCCTCGCATTTGGTCCATTCCCAAAGGCAAAGGATGAGACAGTGTATATTATCGTCCCACTGAGTCTCTGCTTTCCCTGGCTTCCGTCGACGGCATAGACCTTGCTTGGTTTCCTTTCTGGAAGTTCCCGCCATTCTATTTTGCCTTTGAGGGCTCTTTCAGCCTCTTCAAGTTCCCTCTCTAACAGCTCTCCGATCCTGTCAGCCTGTGCCCTTGAAATCAGCCGGTACATACCTTTTCCCTCCATTCTTAACCCATTTAATCCCTCTCTAACAGCTCTCCGATCCTGTCAGCCTGTGCCCTTGAAATCAGCCGGTACATACTCCTACCCCCTAAGAGACCTCAACCTCTTCAATCTTTGATACTCCGTTTTCGAGCCTGACTCTAACAACCCTGTCAGCAGCATCTTTAAGCTCTTCATCGTGTGATACTATAATGACTTGGGGAATTTTCCTCAGATAGCGCTCCATTATATCAACGAGCCTTCTTCTTCTTTCTTCATCGAGGTATGGGGTTGGTTCATCCATTATAAGCAGGGGCATCTCTCCGGCAAGATACAAAGATAAGGCAAGCCTGAACGCCAGTCCAAGAGCTATTCTCTCCCCTCCACTGAGGAAGGACAGATCCCTTTCCTCACCATTATAAACGACGCCTAGGACAACCTTGTTCTCCAGAGCCTTTACGGTTATCCCCGAATATTTCTCCTCGCTCAGCTCTTCGAAAATCTCGCTCGCATATTCTCCGACTCTAGCGAGAGAATCTTCCTTAAGGATGTTTTTATACTGCCTGACCTTCTCTCTGAGCTCCTGAACCCTCTCTCTTGCCTTTTTTAGGTTCTCAAGCTCCTTCTTCTTGAGCTTTATATTCTCTTTTTCCTTTCTGAGCTCCTCAATGCGTTCCATAAGCTCCTTCTTCCTCTCTTCAAGGTGCTTCTGCTCCTCTCTCATCCTCACGAGCTCTTCTCTCTTCTCTATGCGGATTTTCTTCAGGGCTTCATGCTTCTCTCTGCTGTATTTTTTCCGGGCGGACTCAAGCTTTTCTCTGATCTCCTCAAGCTCCCGTGATACTTGTTTTCTCTCGCTCTGCAGTTGTTTGAGTCTTACCTCCTCATCCTCCAGCTTTTTCCTTTCCTCAGGTAGCCTCTCTACGGATGGCAGGAGCTTAAGATACTGCTCGTAAACCGGTTTAAGTTCTTCAACCTTTGTCTTGAGTTCCTCTATCCCCCCAAATCCCAGCTCTCCGAGCTTTTTCTCATAACCCTTGAGTTCATTCTTCAGCTCCTCAACCTTTCTCCTCAGATATTCCTTCTTCTTCTCGAATGCGGCCTTCCTTTCAACCTCTTCCCCAAGCTTTCCAAGTTCTCCCAGAAGCTTTCCTCTCTCCTGAGAAAGCTCATCATATTTCCGGGCTTTTTTCTCAAGCTCTTTAATGTTCAACCTGTTCAGCTTTTCTCGGAGTTCCTTTTTTTGCTTCAGCAGCTCCTTTTCCTTCACCAGCTCCTTTTCCCTCTTCAGGGTTTTTTCGACTTCAAAAAGCTCCCGCCTCAGCTCTTTCTCCTTTCCATCGAGGTTTTTGAGCTCTTCCTTATATTTCTTCAGCTCAATACTGTACTCATCGAGCAGCTTCTTCTTGTGCTTTTCAGTGAGCTTTGCCCCGCATACAGGGCATTTTCCTCTCGCCTTTTTAAGTTCAAGAGTCGCTCTGCTCTTTTCCCTGATGGCGTTTCTTAGTTCTCCCTGTTTTTCGTTTATCCTGTTGATCTCTTCGATAATGCTCTCTCTCCGTGCCTTTGCGCTTTCAATCTCCTTCTCCAGCCTTTCAATTTCTCCCTGGTTCATCTTACTTCTTTCTTCTAGTGATTTGAGACTGTTCTGGATTCTCAAAGCTTCGTTGTATTCCTCCATCGCTGTCTTTAGCTTTTCAATTTCCCTCTCAATCCTCTGGATTTTCTTATCCAGCTTATTGATTTCATCCTCTTTTTTCTCCAGCTCCTTTATGCGCTCTTCAAAACCCTGAATCTGCCCTTCGTATCCTTGGATAATCTTTTCGGATTTTTCTTTCTTTTCTCTAAACTCTTCATAAAATCTGACCAGCCGAGTGTATTCCTTCGCTTGGGGTTCTATCTTTTTAAGCTCTTTCTCTCTGTGCTCAAACTCTTCAATCCTTTTCCTTCTCTCCTCCAGCGAGGATATCAAACCCTTTATCTGTGCCTGAATTTCCTTTAGAGTGCCCTCTTTCTCTTTCTCAAGAGACGTGAGTTTGGTGATTTCATCGGCGAGACTATCCAGCTCCTTCAGCTCTTCCTCTATTCCCTGAACTTCCTTTCTCAGTTGTGGGATTTTTGGAGAAATCTCATTGAGGGCTTTAATGGTGTCCCTAAGGTTTTTCTCGGCCTCGTTTATCATGCTATCTATATTCTTCATTGATTCCAGATATGCTTCAATTCCTCTTATCTGGCTCTCAATTGTTTTTCTAACTTCGAGGAGATTTTTGTATGCATTTTCATATTTATCCAGCCCAAGAACCTTCCTTACTATCTTCTCTCTACTTTCATCGCTCTCAAGAATGGCATCTATCTCGCCTTGTCTTATGTAGATGGCATTGACGAACACATCATAGGGTATCATCTTCTCTATCCAGTCCCTGACTTTTTTCTGGTTTATCTCAAGCGTGTTCCATTTCCCGTTTTCCAGGTATTTCACATGCGCCAAACCCCGGGTTATGTTGCGGTGTATCTGGTACTTTACACCGTCCTTCTCAAAGAAAATTGTAATTTCACTGCTCTTTCCACCGACGCGCAGGAAGCTGTCTTTTTTAAGGTCTTTGGGTCTTGTGGGCCAGTAGAAACCTACGAGAATCGCATCAAGGAGAGAGCTCTTGCCACTCCCATTCTGGCCGATCAGGAGATTTATCCCCTCGGTAAAGCTCACCTTTGTATATTCATGAGAGCGAAAATCCCTGATGAGAATTTTTTCAATTTTCATGATCTCACCTCTTGGAGAGCCAGAGTGTTAAATCAACCCTCTTTGGCTTTTCTCTTTTCTTCTCAGCTTCTTTACCTGATTCACTGCTGGTTTCTGTCTTGGTCTCATGAGCCTTCTCCCCACGGTCTGCTTCTTCAGCCTCACCCTCAAGAATCAGCTTAATTACTTCATCAAACTCTTCAAAATCCTTCTCTCCGGCGAGGCTTATTATCCTCCTCTCAAGCGGAGTGAAGAATTCTTCAGCTCCTGTTACATTGCCTTTTACAGGCTTCCTTCTCCCGAATTTGGTTCTTATGTAGAGATATCTGACATTAAAGATATCATGGAGAAAGGTCACGTCAAATGGTCTTTCCCATTCGAGGCTTACCCTCAGAAAGGCCTCCCGCGGTATCTTTGGAGAGAGCTTCTTAAGCTCTTCCTTGACGGTTTTCTCATCTCCTTTTATCTTAATGTCATAGAATGGCCTGACATCAAGTCCGATGAACCTCGGTTTAAAGTCTTCAACGATGAGGAACCCCTTGTCCTCCCCGGCTATGCGTTTGAACTTAAGCCCGTCCCACCTGTATCTCATCTTGTAATCCCCAAAGTCCCATCTCTGAAGTGATCCCGGATATGCTACAATTCCAAAACCTCTGTTGGTCTCCCAGCGCTTGTGTATGTGTCCCATAGCATAGTACAGGAATCCCTCTGGAAGATCATTTAAGCTGATTTCAAAATAGTCCCTCTGGGTCTCTAGATGAAGCTTCTCCATCATCTCCCTTATGCCCTGATGAAGCATCAAAATGGCATCGCCCTGCGGCCTGAAGTAATCGGCCAGCCTGTTCCTCTCGAACCATGCGGCGCTCATATATTTGATTCCGTATATCTCTATGGATTTTCCTCCCTTCTCAAACACTCCCTTAACCAAGAGTCTGCCATTAACTTTCTCTGTTGTTTGGAACTTGTTTTCTTTTTTCTCCTCGCTGAAGCCAAGGAGGTGAATTAAACCAAGAGACTCAAGGAGATGATAGGCTGAAATCCTCTTCTGGGTTCTGTCGTGGTTCCCCTCTATGGCAAATACAGGAATTTTCTCCCTCTTCGGGAGCTCAAGGATGTCAATCGCCTCCTTGATTGTCTGGGGTGAGGGATTGCTTCTGTGAAAGAGATCTCCTGCTATGAGAATAAAGTCCACCTTTTCCTCAATCGCCTTTTTGATAGCCTCCTCAAAAGCCAGCCTGAACTCTTCAGCTCTGTAAGGAAGGCGGTACTGCTCATAACCCAGATGGGCGTCAGCTAGGTGGGCAAATTTAATAGTCAAAGTCTATCCCCTCTTCCTCATATTCCTCACGTATCTCTCTCTCTTTCCTTTCACTCTCAGCCCTTTTGAGCCATCTGTTCACGACCCCTATATCCTCGCCGCCGTACTCCCCTCCCCTTGCCTTGAAGTTGTATATCTTTACCAGTGCTGGCAGGCTGATTGCCTGGCCCACTATAACGGCCTCTCCTTTTCCAAGGGATGCTATATCTCTGAGCAAATCTTCACTCAACTGTTCGCTGGCCTTGAGGACATACTCCTGATCCCGGGGGTTGACAATTCTGAGAATTATCTTCGTGTTGGTCTGGCTCAGTATGTCCTCGTTGAGCTTGTTTGGTCTCTGGGATACGACACCAAGCCCTACACCGAATTTTCTTCCTTCCCTTGCTATTCTGCCGAGAATCCTTACTGCATCGTTCTTCTCTCCTTGTGGGGCAAATATATGTGCCTCTTCAACTATCAGGAGAATTGGTTCTGCTAAAGCGCTGCTTTTCCCCTCGATATCTTTCATGGTCTTTTCAAGCTCCTTAACCTCCCCCTCAAGTGTCGATGTCTTTACCACCCTTCCCCTCTTCAGCTCGTCTTTAATCCTCTCTAATTTTTTCCTGGCTTTTTCGTAGTCTACTCTGGCTTCAAAGACCTTTTGGACGAGCTTCCCAACGACAACCTTCATCTGCCCCTCATCGAGGGGTCCTAGATCAATGACATTGACCTTTCCTGGCTCGATTTGAGATACTATATCCTCACTGGTTAGAACATGGCCATAATTCCTGAGAAAGCGGGAGATGCGCATTGTAAGGCGTGTTATAGTACTGACAGTGTTTGAGTCTATCTTCTCCAGCTCTCTGTATCCTTGGATATATTCATCCCAGTAGCTTCCTTCCCTGTCTCTCGCCCATTTTTCAAGTTTCAACCTGAGCTCCTCAATCAGCTCCCTGCCGCCGAGTTGGGGATTTTCATGTTTTACGGTTTCCCATGCCTTGAGGAGGAAGTTCCTCTGTATTGCCGCATTTTTCTGAACCTCCATCAGGTCTGCCAGTTCTTCTCCGTCCATCTCTTCTGGCTTGATTTTAGCCTCAATGATCTTTACATACTCTCTTCCTGTGTTCGGCAGGCTCAGCTTTACATAATCCCCATGGGGATCGAGAACAATGACTGTCCCCCTGAGCCTCTCAACGATTTCTCCGAGCATTACTGCAATGGCATTTGATTTGCCCGCTCCGGTAACGGCTAAAACAGCAAAGTGCCTTGAGACGAGTTCATCTGCATTGAGGTATATTGGAACCCCTTCCCTCAGCAGGAGTGTCCCGATTTCAATGTAGCCCGGTCCGCCATTATATATCTCTTTTAACAGTTCATCATTTACCTTATAAACCTCCCTTCCGTTGGGTATAGGAACCCGGTTGGGAGCAACTTCAATCCTGCTTCCATTTTTCACTATCCTTCCCAGAACTCGGACGGTGGCTATTAAAGCTTCATTTGCCTCTATGCTCTCACCGTATTCGTTCAGATCAAGTTCCAGAGAATAGTAAGTGCTCTTTCCTTCACTGAGGAGCCAGTTTATGTTCTCCAGTCTTCTTATATTTCCAATAACCCACTCCCCTTCCCGATTTTTGGCGGCGACAAATTCACCAAATTTTAGCTTTGAATCAGGATGAGCTGAGAATTGGTATGTTGAAACACTGGCCTCTCCTCTGACTATACCAACCTGCTCATCTTTCACCTGCATGTTTCCACCTTCCATAACTCTATCTTGGGGAGGATTTAAGTTTTACCATTGGGTATAAGAAGGAAGAATCAGACACAATAAATATTGTCTTTGGTTTAGCTCATATAATGAGGTGATTTCAGTTTTAACTTTGACACTTCAGCCAGGAATCCGGTCATCATCCAGGGGTCAGATTCAAGCCGAAGTCTGCTTAAACCTTAACCTTAAAAACTTTCATGAGAAGTATTTAATATGAGTGTGTCCTCCAAGGGATTCGTGGGTCATAAGAGAATTCCTCTGGCCATGGTAGTTATACGGTCAGCCAAGCTCTTTGACCTTCCTGAGATAAGTAGGATAGAGGTTAAATCCTTCAAGGAAAAATATCCGCGCGGCATTTTTATGATGTTTCTCGAGAACAATCCGGATACGTTCCTCGTTGCTGAATATAATGGTAGAGTTGTGGGGTATGTAATGGCATACCTGAGACCTGACCTCGAAGGTCATATAATGAGCATAGCTGTTGATCCTGAATACAGGGGGAACGGCATAGGAAAGGTTCTAATGATTGAGGTTATAGAAAGGCTCATAAAAAAGGGAGCTAAGTATATAGGGCTTGAGGTCAGGGTGAGTAATGAGAGAGCTATAAAACTCTACGAAAGGCTCGGCTTTAGGAAGGTGAAGAGGGTAATAGGCTACTATGCTGATGGTGAGGATGCCTACTACATGCTCCTGCCGGCGGAGGAATGGAGGGGGAGCTGAATGATAGTCTTTTACCTGAGCGGGGACAGGGTCTTCTCAACCGACCAGAACGCGATAAACGGCCTCTACAACAAGCGCCACTTCGGAAAGCTGGTGGAGGGCAAGCTGTTCCTCTCGTTGCTTGAGGCTACCTACCTCGTCGAGAGGGGCAAGATAGAGGTCAGGGAGGGAAAGAGGAAGCTCACCGTCGAGGAACTCATGAACCTCGGAAGGGAGAGGGATGAGCTGTTTGACGCGAAGTACCTCGTCTACAAGGATTTGCGCGACAGGGGCTACACCGTCAAGTCCGGCCTCAAGTTCGGCTCGCACTTCCGCGTTTACAGGCGCGGGATGGATGAACACTCCCAGTGGCTCGTGTGGGTTCTCCCAGAGAACTCCCGCATAAGCCCGAATGACATAACGGCGAGGGTTAGGGTTGCCCACGGCGTCAGGAAGAACATGATTATGGCGATAGTTGACGAAGATGCGGATGTTACTTATTATAAGGTTGAGTGGACGAAGTTTTGAGTAATACTGTCTCTGCCCTCGGCCATGTTTTCCTCATTGCGTCCATACGCAACTCTTTTACTCAGGCTTCTTTTGGACTGTTCTAAACGGAAAACATATGTTAAGATAAATTCATAACTCGAAAAAAAAGAAGAAAATTTACTAATAGTAAAGGAAAAACTTATAAGGAGAATTGCACTACCAATATTGCATGACCATTGGGGAGGTGAATCATTTGAAGTGGAAGCCACTGTTTGCAGTCCTATTAGGACTGCTGGTGATAGGGGTAACCACTAGAAGTATCATGGCAATGCCTATCAACCACACCCAACCAAAGCCTCAATATGCAATTTATGGTACGGAATGGAAGATAGATGGGGTTTATTATTATACTACTGAATACACTCCAGAGAAAGTTGTAGCTACAGAAACGTGTGATTCTAGTGCTGGATGCTCATTATCAGAGACTATACAACAATGTATTGACGTGACTGTTTCAGGAGACCTTGAAGTTAGTGCAGTAGTTGTTAAGGAAAAATTAGGAGTTTCAGTTGGGGAGCAAATCTGTAGGTCCATAACCTGTACTGGATCGTGTAATTATAGGGAAGAGATATGGTTTTGGGCTAATAGTGAAATACCTGTTAAGAAGATAGTTCAGAGGGAGTATGTCATAACTAACCATGGCGAAATAGCCACTTCCAACATTGCCTTTGCTTACATCAAAATGGGGGTAGTACCCCACTGTAGGCCGGAATCTCATCCTCAAGGGGGATGAAGGGGGTAACTGATGAAGCAATCTCTTTTCATCTCTTTGGTGTTGGTTCTGATAGGGGCTGTGCTTTTCACCTACTGGTTCTCAGGTGGAAACTCCAATCACGTTGTTTCCAATACTTCAACTGGCATCCCTGTAAGCAATAATTCTTCAAAACCCCACATTGGAAACAATATCTCCAATACCTCACCTGCTTCGAAATTCTCCACTCCTCTCTGTCCTCAATCAATATGGGGATACGGCTACGTTTATCCTAACGAGACCTTAACCCTGCTTGTGTACCCTAACATCAATTATCTAAAAAACGGAACTTTCATCATTCTCTCTCTTGCTGATAACTTCACCTCATCTTACAGTGTTCCTGAAGCTCTCTCAATGACCAGTTCCTCAGGAATAGCGGGCCGTGTTCCTCTTCCGCTATACTTCAGGTTCCAAACTCCCGGAAAGCAGTTTAGCATCACCGGGAATGCACTCTTACTCCAACTGTGGAAGGGAGAATCAATAGTAAATGAAAGCCGCACGTCTGTATGGCTCTACTTCCAGGTTGCCCCTATAAAACATGAGGATGTCCATCTGAAGTTTGGCAGGTATTCGTCACTTTACACCTCCTTTAAAAAAGGCTTGGACACGTTCGAGTATACCGTGACTATAACGAACCTCTACAACAAATCTATTATCCTCGAAAACGTTTCCTTTCCCCTTGCCACACTACAGAAATATCCAAAGCCGCCAAGTATTAAAATAACATCTTTTAGACTTGCTGACATAGCCACAAATAAAACCGTAACTGAAATCCTTCCAAACTCCACTGCAGTTCTTAGGGTGCTGATTGCAGTGCCCTCCAGTGTCGACGGTCTCTATTTCAAACCAAAGCTCGTGTTCAAAATTGGCAACGAAAGCCTTGCCGTTCCAGCCCCGCCAATGGAGTATGTTCGGGTTGTGAATTGCGGGTGAGTTGCTCTTTTGTTTATTTTTCCTACAAAGTCCAAAGTAGTTAAAAAAAGAGTAGCTAAAAAGAAAAGTCTTCACTTCAGGAACCCTGTCTTATTCCCTAAATCTTCAAAGGCATCAATAACATACTGCAGGTCTTCCTTGCTGTGTGCGGCTGAAGGTTCAAGCCTCAGTCTGGCGGTGCCAAGCGGAACCGTCGGATAAACGATGGCCTGTGCAAAGATATTGTACTCGTCGTAGAGCCTCCTTGAGAACTCCTGAGCGAGCTTCTCGTCATATAGCATGACCGGGGTAATCGGGTGCTTGGTGTTGCCGAGGTCGTAGCCTAATTCCCTCAATCCGTTCTGAAGGAAGTGGGTGTTATCCCAGAGCTTCCTGACGAGCTCGTCGCTCTTTTGGAGTATCTCGACGGAAGCTATCGCCGCTGCGACGTCGGGTGGGTTGGGTGCGCTGGAGAAGAGGAACGGCCTTCCTCTCTGCCTGAGATAATCTATGGCCTCCTCAGGACCGGCGACATAGCCGCCTATGACACCAAAGGCCTTGCTAAGCGTTCCCATCTCGAAGTCAACCCTATCGTGGAGCTTGAAGTGATCCACTATACCCCTTCCACCATCACCTAAAACTCCTTCACCGTGAGCGTCGTCTATGTATAGCATGGCGTCGTACTGTTCAGCTAACTCGGCCATCTCGGGGAGGGGTATAATATCGCCATCCATTGAAAACACACCGTCACTTACTATGAGCTTCTTCTTTTTGTCTTTGACCTCTTCGAGCTTCTTTTTGAGGTCTTCCATATCGAGGTGCTTGTAGATGACCTTTGGTGCTCCGCTCAAGCGCATACCGTCAATAATGCTTGCGTGGTTTAATTCTTCACTCACAAAGACCGCGTCCTCATTCTTCTTTATGAGGGCACTTAAAGCGCCGAGGTTGGCGTTATAGCCACTCTGGAAGAGTATGGCAGCTTCACGCTTCTTGAACTTTGCTAATTTCTCCTCGAGCTCGATGTGTAATTCCATAGTTCCAGCGATCGTTCTAACAGCACCGGTTCCAACACCATAGTCGAGAATAGCCCTTATTGCGGCCTCTTTAATCTTTGGATGGGCAGCTAGGCCCAGATAGTTGTTTGAACACATGTTGAGAACCTTTTTACCATCGACGACAACCCAGGGCCCTTGGGAGCTTTCAAGCTTTCTGATAGTGACATAAAGGCCCTTTTCTTTAAGTTCTTTTAATTCTTCGGTAATCCAATCCAGCTTTCCCATGAGAACCACCACGATAAGATGCTCATGGAACTATAAAAGTTTTTCACCCTTTGATTTTATAGCAAAGGCTTTAATACCTCGAACAGAATACCCTATAGGTTTAAAGGTGATGACTATGGCTGAAGAGGTTAAGGAGGTTAAAATTCTCGAAAAGCCTTGGGTTGAGAAATACAGGCCCTTGAGGCTTGATGATATGGTTGGTCAGGATCATATAGTTAAGAGACTTAAGCACTACGCTAAAACTGGCTCTATGCCGCATCTTCTCTTTGCAGGTCCGCCAGGCGTTGGAAAGTGCCTTACAGGAGACGCTAAGGTCATAATCAACGGTAAGCTGAGAACCATAGGTGAACTCGTAGAGAGAATAAGTGGCCGGTTTGGTCCAAAACCCGTTAGAGGTTTAACAGTTCTTGGCGTTGACGAGGACGGCAAACTTATGGAGTTGCCCGTTGAGTACGTTTATAAGGACAGGACGGATGAGCTCGTCAGGATAAGGACGAGGCTCGGCAGGGAACTCAAGGTTACCCCCTATCACCCGCTCCTCGTAAACAGAAAGAACGGAAGGATAGAGTGGGTTAAGGCTGAGGAGCTTAAGCCAGGAGATAGGCTTGCCGTTCCGCGCTTTCTTCCTGCGGTTCTCGACGAAGACCCCTTAGCTGAGTGGCTCGGCTACTTCATCGGCGATGGTCATGCCGGCGCTCAGAGCAACTTCATAACCTTCACGAACACGGATGAGAAGCTCAGAAAGCGCTTCATGGAGCTCACTGAGAGGCTCTTCCCAGATGCGAGAATTAAGGAGAGAATCCACGAGAACCGCGTGCCCGATGTTTATGTGAACTCAAAAATGGCAAAGGAGCTTGTTAAGAGTCTTGGTTTAGCTGGCAAAAAGGCAGACAGTGTCTACATACCCGCACAGGCATGGAAAGGTCTTCGCTCTTTCCTGCGGGCATACTTTGACTGCGACGCTGGAGTTGAGGCGAATGGAGTGGTTCTCTCCACTGCCAGCAAGGAGATGGCAGAGCAGATCTCCTACGCCCTCGCTGGGCTTGGTATAGTTGCCAAGGTGAGGAGCAAAATTGTCAAAGGATGCACCTACTATTATGTTGTCATCTCTGGCTCCGAGAACGTATCGCGCTTCCTCTCCGAGATCGGCTTCTCGGTTGGAGAGAAAAAGAGGAAGGCAGAAGCCCTCGTCAAAAAGCCAAACCCCAATATCGGCTCGCTCTACGCCGATAGGGAGCTGATTTCCTACGTCAGGGACAGGCTTAAGCTGAAGTTCTATGATGATAAGATTCGTTGGAGTCCAGAAAAGGCCAAGAGAATAGCCTGGGAGCTCATGAAGGAAATCTACCACCGCCTCGACGAGCTTGAGCGGATTGAAAAGGTTTTATCAAAGAGCATCTTAATAGATTGGAATGAAGTCGCAAGGAGGAGGAAGGAAATAGCCGAGAAGGCGGGAATAAGGGCTGACAGGATTCTTGAGTACATCAAGGGCAAGAGAAAGCCAAGCTTGAGGAACTACCTCAAAATTGCCAAAACACTGGGCATTGAGCTTGAGGAAACGATAGAGGCCATGCGCACCTTCGCGAGGAAGTACTCCAGCTACGCCGAGATTGGGAGACTTATCGGGACATGGAATTCAAGCGTCAGAATAGTCCTTGAGAGCAACACCAAGAAGATAGAGGTTCTTGAGGAAATTAGAAAGGCCGAGCTGAAGCTTTTGAGGGAGATACTCAACGATGAGAAGCTCAAGAGGGGCGTCGCTTATCTCATCTTCCTCGCTCAGAACGAGCTCCTCTGGGACGAGATAGTCGAGGTTGAGAAGCTTAAGGGCGACTTCGTAATCTACGACCTTCATGTTCCAAACTATCACAACTTCATCGGCGGTAACCTTCCGACGGTTCTCCATAACACAACAGCCGCACTGGCCCTTTCACGGGAGCTATTTGGCGAAAACTGGCGTCACAACTTCTTAGAGTTGAACGCGAGCGATGAGCGCGGAATAAACGTCATTCGCGAGAAGGTCAAGGAATTTGCGCGCACAAAACCCATAGGAGGGGCGAGCTTCAAGATAATCTTCCTCGATGAAGCAGATGCTCTAACTCAGGACGCCCAGCAAGCCCTGAGGAGAACGATGGAGATGTTCTCGAACAACGTTAGATTTATTCTAAGTTGCAACTATAGTAGTAAGATTATCGAACCTATACAGTCAAGATGTGCAATCTTCCGCTTCAGACCTCTGAAGGATGAAGATGTTGCCATGAGGCTTCGTCAGATTGCAGAACAGGAGGGGCTCGAGCTCACGGAGGATGGTCTGCAGGCACTCCTTTATGTCTCTGAGGGAGACCTTAGAAGAGCTATAAATGTCCTTCAGGCTGCAGCAGCCCTTGACACCATCATCACGGATGAGAATGTCTTTATGGTGGCGAGCAGAGCAAGACCAGAGGATGTCAGGCAGATGATGCTCCTCGCTTTAGAGGGCAACTTCCTTAAGGCAAGGGATAAGCTCAGGGAGATTCTCCTGAAACAAGGCCTTAGCGGTGAGGATGTCATAATCCAGATGCACAGGGAGGTTTTCAATCTCCCGATAGCTGAGCCTAGAAAAGTTGCCTTAGCTGATAAGATTGGTGAGTACAACTTCCGTCTTGTTGAGGGTGCCAATGAGATGATTCAGCTTGAGGCTCTACTCGCTCAGTTCACAATAATGGGTAAGTGATTCCCATGCTTCCGTGGGTTGAGAAATACCGTCCAAGGCACATGAAGGATATAATTAATCAGAAGAATGCAATCCAGAAGATCAATGACTGGATCAAATCGTGGATAAGCGGCACTCCCAAGAAAAAAGCTCTTCTGCTTGCCGGGCCGCCGGGCTCTGGGAAAACCTCGACAGTCTATGCTCTGGCTAATGACTATGGTTTTGAGGTCATAGAGCTCAATGCCTCCGATGAGAGGACTCTAGAAAAGATAAAACGATACATAGGGGCAGCTTACACCCTCGATATTTTTGGAAGGAAGAGAAAGCTGATTTTCCTTGATGAGGCTGACAACATGGAACCAAGTGGTGCCAGAGAAATTGCAAAACTGATTGAAAATGCCCCAAATCCGATAATATTAACGGCCAACTACTACTGGAAGGTTCCGCGGGAGATACGAAACAAAGCGCTGATTGTAGAGTATAAGCGCCTTACCCAACGTGATATTCAGACTGCCCTCTATAAAATCCTCAAGATTGAGAGAATCTTTGTCCCGAAGGAGGTTATAGCGGAGATTGCAAAGAGAGCTAGTGGTGATTTAAGGGCGGCCATAAATGATCTCCAAACTGTCATAAGTGGCGGAGTGGAGGATGCCGTGGAAGTTCTGGCTTACAGGGATGTCGAGAAGTCTGTTTTCCAGGTTCTCGGGACGATATTCTCCACAGATAATGTTAAAAGGGCCAGAATGGCAAGCTGGAATCTTGATATGATGCCTAATGACCTTCTCCTCTGGATAGACGAGAACCTCCCTTATGTTTATCCAAAGCCAGAGGACATAGCCAGAGCTTATGAAGCCCTGAGCCGAGCGGATATATACCTTGCAAGGGCCCAGAGAACTGGGGATTATGGTCTATGGAAGTATGCAACCGACATGATGAGTGCGGGGGTTGCGGTAGCTGGCATCAAGAAGAAAGGTTTTCTCCGCTTTTATCCCCCAAAAACAATCAAAATCCTGACTGAAAGCAAGGAGGAACGCTCTCTGAGGGACTCACTTATCAAGAAAATAATGAAAGAGATGCACATGGCAAAGCTTGAGGCAATTGAGACTATGAGGATATTCAGGTCAATCTTTGAGAACAATTCTGAGGTGGCTGCGCATATAGCGGTTTTCCTTGATTTGGGTGATAAAGAGATTGAATTCTTGGCTGGAGATAAGGAAAAGGCTGCAAAGATAAAGGGTAAGATGCTTAGTATTCACAGAAAGCTGAAAGAGCGTGGAGAGCTTGAGGAGCATGTGAGAGTGGCGGTTGAAGCTAAGAAATCTGAGGAAGAGCTTGAGAAGGCCGAGGAAGAGATGGAGGTTGTTGAGGAAGAACCGAAGGAGAAGATGAATAAGCCGAAGAAAAAAGGCAAGCAGGCGACACTTTTTGACTTCATGAAGAAATGATTTAACGATTTTGGTTGTATATCCCTTTCTGTTTTATATTCCCTTAAATATAAACTCTGGCGAGTTTTGTGTCCTGTGAAATGTGAAATACGAAATTAGAATCCTTCTTACCTTTTAGATTATCTTAACTCAACATCGGCACAGACTTTAAATACATGCGGCTTGTAGTCGCTCAGCTTTTTCACCTGTACCGAGCAGTCCCTTCCAAGTTTTCGGCACTCCTCAATAATCCTACGTCTGAATCCATCAATCTTCTTCTCGTGCACGAAATCGTAGTAGTGAAGCCATTTTTCTGCTTTGCTCAGAGCAAGGGAAAGTGCATCAACTCCCTTTGGTGTCGGGCTTATAACCCTGTCAAAAGCTGGAAGTTTGGGTACGACCTCAAAGACATCTCCCCTGATAAGCTCGATTTTGCCCTTCAGCTTTCTTCTGTTCAGTTCGATATTTTCGACTCCAAGTCTCACGGCATCTTCATTCAGCTCCACCGCAGTGATTTCAACATTCCTGTATCTGGCTATGACGAGCGCGTAAGGCAGGACTCCCGCAAACATGAGCAGAATACGCTCCCCATCTTCAACAGTCTGAGCTAGTCTATATCGTTCTCCCTTCATTCTTGGATTGAAAAAAACTTTGCTTAAATCGACTTTAAATTCAACCCCATTTTCCTTATGCACTGTTGTTAATCTTCTTTCACCCCAGATTATGGAGTAATCCCTTATTCTAAATGCTCCTCTATGAAATCCTTTCACCGCCACAACCTTTAGGAAAGGATGAACGGTCAGGAGGGCCTCGACGATTTCCATCTTCCTATGTTTAAGTTCTGGCGGGAGCTGGATTATCGCTATATCACCGATTATGTCATATCTTCGGAGGTATTTCATCTCCTCAGGATTCAGCTTTTTCTGTAAAACGATCTCAAGATTTTTGTAAATCTGTCTTTCAGGTCTTAGAGGGAGGTCTATACCAACTACCTCAAGGCCGAGTTTTTGTGCTTTATCTGGATCGAGGACAGGTAGAAAGACGAAATCTTCCGTTCTCCTGGGTCGTCTTTTCCCATCATATATCTCAAGCTTCTTTAGAAGTTTCTTGACTTTCTCTGTTTTTTCTCGGGGTACTTTCACTGCTGGCATCTTTCTCGCTCTCCTTTTTCATAACTCCAAAGAGAGCTATTTCCCCCAGTAACCTATTCTCATCGAGCCATTTAAATTCCCTGGTTATGACAGACTCTTGGATATTGCTAACCGTGTTTTTTGGTAGGTGGAGTATAAGGAGGGATTCATTCATTGTGAGATAATCCTTTAAGGTGAAGAGAAACTTAGCTATACTCGAAAAGTCATTGTAGAGGAGTAAATAATCAAGACCTGTTAGGTATACAATGACTTTTCCTTTTCTTTGTGAAATAAATTTTAAGATCTCGTTTTGGATTAGATGGAGTTTTGTCGGATCTGTACTTTCTGGGGCCTCTACCCTGCTCAGCCAGATGTACTTATCCGGCTTCATCCCGGTGGTACGCAGGAAAACATGAAGTGGATCTCTACTTATTACAATCAATCCGTTAAACTTCTCTCTCATCAACATCAGGAGTTCTTTAATCTCGTAAGGAGTTTTGAGGGTTAGATATGCCCCGGAGGGCACATATTTTTCTTCTTTTTCTTCCTCAAAAGGGGTTTTGGTAATTAGAGCGAGACGCTTAATGTAGTGAACACTGGATGAAAGAGCAAGTATGTAGGAGAGCGTGATAGGAATCGCTCCCAAAAACCATAAACGAAGCTCATGTATTGAGTCGACTATGACTCCAATTCCACCAATTGAGAACAAAAAGAGGGATATGAGAATTCTTTTGCCCCATTGTTTGGCTGGCGGCTCAACAATCCTGTAGTACATGTAAACCAAAACTATTAAAGAACTACCAATTATAAAAACCACCATCCCCCCAACCAGCCCAAGCCAGTTTATATACATAAATTTCCCCATTTCATTATTGGTAAGCCATGTATATAAAATTGTCTAACGCCAGTAAGGCTCTCTTATTCTTACGGCTTTTTTAAATAGATCTATTAATTCTCCATCTGAAGCTCCATTCCTGAGAGGCGTTAATATGTCTATAAGGTCGTCTCTTCTGAGGAGGCATGTTTTAAGGTGGCCATCCGAAGTGAGCCTCAGACGGGTGCAATTGGCGCAGAAGATAGTATTATGCATCGCTCTGACAACTTCAACTTCAGCTATACCATGTTTTTGGGGAATAAAATATTTTTTTCTTCTGTGCATGCGTCTTTCTCTTATTTTAACTGCTCTTTTCTCTAATTCCTCCTCTAAAGGTTTTAATGGGTAAAAATATCTTTTAAAAAACTCTGTTTCTTCAAGCTCTCTTGGAGCTTCAATTTCAATTAATTGAAGAATTGTGCCTGTTTCAGCAGCATATTTTATCATATCCCAGATTTCCTCATGATTTAAGTCTCTCATAACTACCATATTGAGTTTTACAGGACTGAACAATTTAACTGATTTTTCTATGCCCCTGAGAACTTGGGGAAGGACATCAAAGCCTGTGATTTTTTTATATTTATCCCTATCAAGTGTATCGAGACTAATGTTAACTCTATCCAATCCGGCTTCTTTCAGTTTTTCTGCCAGCTTATACATAGCAGTTCCATTTGTTGTGAGGGATAAGTCAATAACGTAAGGTCTAATCCTCTTCACGATCTTCACAATATCCCTTCTTATTGTGGGCTCTCCTCCAGTGAGCTTTACTTTTTTTATTCCCAACCGTGAGCCTATCTTAACAATCCTTTCTATTTCTTTGGGAGTCATTTCCCTATGTCCCCCTTGCTGTCCTTCTCTGTGGCAGTAAAAACAGTTTAAATTGCAGTTTTCTGTTACTGAGATTCTGAGATTTGTTACTGGTCGTCCAAAACGATCAAAAAATACCATTTCACCACCACAGTAATTAAGCTCTATATATTAAAAAAACATTGTGGGTAAACATATCTGTTTTCATCGAAAAGTAAAAGTAGGTGAAAAAGAGAATATTCTTAGGGGGCGTTTTATGAATATCAATGAGTTAAAAAATTTGGTCAATGAAATTGAGAGGCTTCATAGGAAATTCGAGCAGGAATTCCCCAAACTATATGAGAGTGGGGATGTAGAATCTCTCCAGACACTCATAAAAACTCTGCATGCCTTGGCTGAGGAAAAGCTTAGCATAGCCTCCGCTATACATAGGGAAGTGGCGTTTATTGGAGGAGACATTGAGAGTTATGCGAGAGATTTACAGAAAAATGAGCATCAAATGAAGTTCAGACTCGAAGAAGTACTGTCAATTCTTGCTAAGGTCGATGATTATGAGAGTAGAATGCGATTGAAAACAGCTCTGAGTAGGTTAGTGCATTTTCATAGATTTTATGATTATACCATAACCCAATCTATTCAAAAGCTTAGCTCTGAAATTGAGGGATTAATTTTTATAGGCGAAAAAGAGAAAAAGCTTCCAACGAGTATAATGGAGAAGCTGAGAAAAATTGAAGACATTGAAGATAATCTTAATCTCCTCATAAAATTAACATATCATCTTTATACTCACCCATCATGGGTTCACAAGGTTGAAGAAGCGTTGAGGAGATGGCATTCCAGGGGATTGCTGTGGGTTGAAGCAAGAAATGTAGAAAAAGAGAGTGGCATAAAAGAGGCCGCTCAAATACTTGAAGGACTTGCTCTCATTGGCATAATCGAAAAAAGATATAGGGGTGGTGAAGTTGTCTACAAACTCAGAGGTTTCGGTAAGGATTAGGGGAATATACAGCACGGCATTAACAAAACTTTTTCTTGACAATGGCTTTAGAATATCCCAACCAAGCCAGAAAATTGTTGAAAGATTAGGGTTAGAAAAAAGTTATGATGATTTTGATGTGGATATATATGACAAAAAGGATAAACATGGTATTATAGTAACGGGAACTAAAGTGGATACCATCAAGAATGTTCTTGAAGAAGAGTTCATTGACCTCTTTTTTAGAAAAATGCCCTACCAACTCTACGGTATATATAAAGGAATAGTTGTTAAAAGGGATGAAAGATATGTGTATGTTGACATCGGAAGTGCTATAGGGACAGTAGTTATTGAGGAAGTTCCTGATGCGATGGAAGGTGATGAGGTACTTGTTCAGGTAAAGAAACATAACCTCCTTCCCCATTTAAGCACACTACTGACAGTCCCTGGAGATTATGCTGTTCTTATACCAAAACCCATAGGTAGTCAAAGGCATGTGAAAATTTCACGAAAAATACGAGATAATGAAGAGAGGGAGAGGCTTAGAATACTTGGGCTTAGCCTTGACCTGGGTGACTGGGGGGTTCTATGGAGAACTGCAGCAGCATACAAAGATTGGAATCTCCTCAGAGATGAGTTGGTCAAACTATCAAAACTTGCGGATAAGCTTAAGGATGTTGATAGGTATTCAGCACCCACTCAGATAATTGAAGGACGGGATATATATGAGGTTGAATTTGGAGGAGGCACAAAGAAGAAATTAGATGAGGTTAGGAATAAAGTTACACCTACTATTGAAGGCCACCATCAATTCAAGTCATATGATCCGGAGTTCAGCTTTGCTGTGGAAATAGCTGAAGGTATTCTCTCAAAACTTCCTTCACAGAGAGATAAAATAAGACAGGGATTTATACAGGCGTTGGTAGATACCAAAGGCCCCAAAGTGGGATGGCTATTTATATTGGAACATCTGAAACCGGATGGCCAGAGAATAAAGATAGGGCCTGGTGAGATAATTGATGTGTCACTTAATCCATTGAGGATTAAACTGAAAAGGAACTTGAAGCCTGGAAGAGGGTATGATGGGCTTGAGATTCCAATTGAATATGGAGACTACGCTATAACTGAAATAGAGGAAGGCAAGTGGTGGTTCAAGCACAGCTATCATGACAGAAGTGGAAACTTGAAGGGTGAATACTACAATATAAACACCCCCGTAGAGTTCTATCCAGACAAGGTACGTTATATCGATCTTGAAGTTGATATAGTTAAGTGGCCTGATGGTAAAAAGGAAATAGTTGATAAGGAGAAGCTCAGGGAACATTATGAAGATGGGATAATCAGTGAAAAACTCTACAAAGCCACTTTAAGGATCACACAGGAAGTCTTTGAAAGGATTTAAGTCAGGGTATCTTCCCTTCTTATTCATCTTTGTTATATTCAGATATCTTCTATGCCCCTCTCCGTTATCCTGAAATACACTATTCCACCTTCTGGTCTAAAGCGATGTCTCTCAAGAACAGCTACTCTAACATTCGGACGATTAAACTTATCCAGCCTGAGTATATCCTTACACTTATAACCCAAAATGTGCTCAGCCACTGGTTTTGAAACTCCTGCTTTTGAGTCAAAATGCACCTGATTAACTACAATAACTCCAAGGTTAAACTTTCTTGATAGCCAAAGAAGGATCTGTAGCTGTTTTCCCAGCTCTGTCAGTAGCCTGCTTTTATTCTCCTCTACCCTGTAGTGGGCAGTTATTGAATCCAGAACTATGAGGGAAAAAGTCTCATCCACCAAGGTTTTTAACTTTGCCACAATCCTTTTTTGTTCTTTAAAATCTTGAGGTTCGAATATGATAAATTTCTGAAGAGCTAACTCTGGTTCAATACCCCTACTTTCAGCCATTAACGCAACCCTTTCTGGTGAGAATCCTCCTTCTGTATCAATATATGCAACTTTACCCCTATTTAGGAGGCCTACTTGAGCGGCCAGAGTAGTTTTTCCGGTAGCAAATGAACCGTAAATCTGAGTAAGAACTTTCCTTCCAATACCCCCACCTAAAAGTTCGTCTAATGCCCTACTCCCTGTGCTGAGCAGTTCCATGAACTTCACCATTTATAAAATAAGCTCCTCTCCAACCTCAAGAACTTTCACTATCACCCAAATCCGTCTTTTTCTAAGTTCATTCTGTAATTTTTCTGGATTTACCTGCGAATATACCCCATAATGCATTGGAATAACGATTTTTGGCCGTATATCCTCTACTATGGCAGCTGCTTCTCTTTCATTTGCTGTTGAGCGCCCGCTTATTGGGACCATCAATATATCGACTTTGCCTCTTAAACGTTTAAAATGGGGTGAAGAATAGGTATCTCCTGTATGTAGAACTCTTTTTTCTCCTATTCCTGTTATTAAGTATCCAACTGGGTACTGGCTTGAAGGATGTTCCATATAGATAGCTTTTACTTTTACTCCTTTTTCAAGTTCAATTTCCTGCTTATCTCCAATCTCCATAACGTCACTGATGCCATCGCTAATTGCCATTAAATAGACAGGTTTTGGGCCTATTACTTTAGCACCTCGAAGTCGAGCTAGAAGTGGTGTTTTTCCATAGTGATCGCTGTGTTCGTGGGTTACAAGTATATAATCAACGTCTCCAATCATATCATCATCAACTTCAGGATAAGGATCAATAAGGATTCTCACACCGTTAATTTCAAACCAAAAACACGCATGCCCGTACCATATGAGCTTCATGATACTGCCTCCAAATAGAGGGTTGGTAAATATTAAACTTAAAGTTTTCCATGTTCCTCCAAGGCATTATCGGGATGAGTTTGCTTAATAGTTATAAAGCTGGATCGGTTATCCCAAGTAGAGAATAGTGTCAGAATACATTTGATAGTGCTTGTAAAGAGACTAAAACATAACTTATTGCAGGATATTGTTTTGGAATAAGCTGGTTATCGTCAAGCACCTTACAGTTATCCTGAAGGTATGCCCTGGAATTAAGAAACTGAACTTGTCACGCTACTCCCATACTGTCAGGATAACCTGATAGCAAATTCAGTACAACTACTAAACGAGCTCTCTAACTTATCCTGACAGGATCATTGCTCCTGACGTTAGGTTTATAAAATTGATTCAAGTAAAATGGGTGGGTGGATATGAGAGGCTTAATTGTTAAAGAACCTTTTGCTTCATGGATTGTTGAAGGTAAAAAAGTCTGGGAAATCAGAAAGTCTAGGACGAAGGTTAGAGGACGGATCTTGATTATCAATAAAGGTAAAGCCATTGGCAGTGTTGAGCTTATCGATGTCCTTGGTCCTTTTACCCCAGAAGAATTAGCTCAGCATGAAGACAAACATATGGTTTCTTATGATTTTTTAGAGAAATATTCCAAGGGAAAAAAGCTTTACGCATGGGTTTTTCAAAATCCTGAAAAATTTAGCAGTCCCGAGAGGGTTAAAGTTTCTAAAGGAGCCCAAATCTGGGTTAAGGTGAGATGATATTATGGACATGAGAAAATTTATCTTTATCCCATTAACTCTACCATTTCTTCTCATTTTAGTTTTCATAATGGTTATTCTATTTATATTCTATGCAAGT
>Ga0256842_1001007_pt1 | contig 23888 bp, 18 predicted proteins | sample 4559240metaG_FD_185973 | JGI IMG/M metagenome (GOLD analysis project Ga0256842, IMG submission 185973) | Hydrothermal vent microbial communities from Guaymas Basin, Mexico - 4559-240 | ecosystem: Environmental > Aquatic > Marine > Hydrothermal vents | place: Mexico: Guaymas Basin | collected... | reverse complement strand
AGGGTCGAGGCTACCTGCACGCGCGGACGCTTCCGAGAGCGGGCCCCGCCTAAATTGAAGGGCGAACGATCGCGGATCATCCCGCTCGCGGGTTCGTTACCTACCCGGAAAAGACGCGTTCACAGGCTCCGGAGGTTAGGGTGGAGCCCGGGAGCGTCCGGGTGGAGGTTCAGCCGGGGCGTGGGATCGTCCAGGTCGCCAGTCGCCAGGTACGTTCAGGGCCGGTCGGTGGTCGCGATGCCCGGTGCGGTGGATCGGGCCGGACCTCGGCTCGGAACGCGCTATCGGTCCTGTCGACCGCCGTAGGCCTCGATCGCGCACGAGGGAGGAGCCTCGCGCGCTTCATGATCGCCGTTAGCCCTCACCTAGGTTCCGACGTCGGTTGAAGGTCAGCGACCGCTCGGTGGCGCGCTCACCAGAGCGATTGGAAGCAAGCTCGGCAGCGGAGCTCCACACCCCCCGGCCGAAGGTTCGCGTTCCCCGGGTGACGTCCGCGGGTCGTCGTCTTATCCGGTAAGTTAACGGACGTTACAAACGGTTTTCATCCCGTGATCGCCGCAGGGCTCGGTCTCTCGACGGCGTGCCGGGGGATGGCGAGGGATCGATTCGGCGGCTCTTCACGGGGCCGTCGGTGGGTTGCTTAAGGTGGCGAAGTCCGGTCCCGTTCCGTCGATCGCGGTGGCCCGGGCCGGATCCCGTGGGTGGTGGGTCAGGGTTCTCCGGTAGCGCCGAATGCTCGGTGACCAGAGCGGTGGTCGGGAGGATCTACCGTCCACGTCCGGCGATTACTTCCGATGGATGAGGAGGGTTATATTTCCGAAGGCATACCGGCGTGGCCCTCACCCTCGGCCCTCTCTGAGGGGGCCGGGCGGTTGCTGGAGGCCCTGGTTCTGGCCGCGTTGTCCGTGCCGGATGACCCGGGGAAGGTTCTCGAGTGGGTCGTTGAGCACCCCGAGGTTCTCCTGGCCAAGGGAGGGAGGGGAGGCGGAGGTCGCGGCGGTGGAGGAGGCAGGGGTGGCGCCGGAGCCAAGCTCTCCCGCGCGGGTAAGGTCCTGAGGTCCCCGGGGAAGTTCCTCCGGGCGGTCAAGAAGCGGGCGATCAAGAAGAGGGCTCGGAGGAGCTACTCGGGCTGGTCGGGGAGGGAACGTAGGCGACTGTTACTACTTTACTGGAAGGTGCGGCTCTACTACCGGACGGTCGCCAAGGGCGTGCTAGCGTACGCCGCCGCGTCCGGGATCGTGTTTATCATCGCCTTGGACTACCTAGAATCCCTGATGGACGAGTACGACTACCGGGAGCTGAGGATGGGCGTCTTGATGGGCCCCCTCCTGACCGCATGTGCCGCCTTTCTGACCGTCGCCGAGGCGGAGGTGGCGGACAAGGCCGTTTCGGCGTTCTCGGAGGCCGTGCTTAGGGGCGGGGGCCTCCAGGCGGCGCTCGAGGCCTTCCGGGCGTGGGCGGTCTACTGGATGATGGTGATAGTCTGCATTGCGGCCATCCTCCTGGTCGCCGCGCTCTCCGTCGCGCTCTTGCGGAGGAGACCCGACGCCAGGGCCCTCCCGGTGCTGGTCCCGCTGGTCATTGGGATCTGGGCGCTACGGTGGGGTCTGTGGGTGGTGAGCTGAGGCGGCGCGCCGGGTTCCGCGCCGAGGGTCGTCGGCCACACCCTCGGACCCCGATCAGCGGTACCCCGGCCCGGTTTACCGGGCACCGTCACGGTCGGGCCCGTCGGCCCCGACGGAGCCCATCCGCGAGGCGGATGAGAGGGTGAGAAGGTCGTCCGGGAGGCGCGGAGTCGACCGTCCCGGACGGTGGGACGGACGCCACCCCACTCCTACTCCAGCGGCCCGAACGTCGATTTATCGTGGCGTCGCCTTTACCCGGCCGGACCTTACCCGTGAGCGCGTCGTGGCATGGGGTATCAAACGCCACGATGGCTTACCGAGCCTCGGAAACGTCCCTCGTGGGCCCCGCGGGTCGGTCGCACGGTGCACGGCCTCCCACCCTCAGGCGGGAAACCTCCGGGGGCTTGAACAGTTCAGGACCCCACCCGGGTGAGCGTCCCGTCCGTCCCAACCTCGGAGTCGGGGACGTCGGAGAAATCGGCTGCACATCGTACCACGCTCCCCGGCGCCCAGGGACTCGCTCGCCTCGGGTAACACGGGGCCGCCGCTGACCCGGGAGGATCCCATCGAGTCGGAGTGGGGTCCTCGCTGCGAGACCTGACCGACCCCCACGCCCTTACCTCCCCGTCGGAGCGCTCGCCCCCGGTGGGGTTCCCGATCGGCTTCCCTGGGGACCATGGGTAACTCGTCTCGCTCCGCGAGGCTCCACGGTGGTCAAATTATCCCGTGGAAGCGGGCCGGGGGTCCGGGGCGCTCGGCTGTCCCGCGCGACACGGCGCCGACCGTGAGAGATCCACCCGGTAAACCCGACCGCCGGGTCACCGGGTCGAGCCTCCCTCGACGGTCGTCGGGGCGGTGTCGAACCGCTTAACAACCGTGGGTGCACCGGCGCTAGGGGGCCCGGTTGCCTCCCAGCCTCCACCCAGTCCCCGAGCACCTGCTAATCGGGACGGTGCTCGGGGCCGTAACCGGGTCCGGCGTCTCCCTGCTACGCCTCATCGCGGAGCGGCTCTCCGGGAGACCCGGGCCCGTGGGACGCCTCGTGGAGCGCGTCGGGGACTTCGTTGCGGGCGTCTCCCTCCCCGCGGTCCCGCTGCTCACCTTCTTCGTGCTGATGGCCGTCCTCGGGCTCCCACTGACCTACTCGCTGGGAAGATCCTACGTGGTTTCATACTTCGTCTCCGCAATCTGCGCCGACCTGTGGCTCGACCGGCTCTCCTACCGCCTGCGTAGGACCACTTCAACCGAGCCATCCGAGGACGAAGCGAGGTCGGTCAGGCGCACGGTCGAGGGTAGGCTGTACGCCATCCGGGCTCGAGTCGGCGATATCTCGAGGACGGACGCCGACAGACTCGCCGACAGGCTCTCCAGCGACGCCTGGCGCGTCGATTCCCTGCTGTCGCGGTCACGGCGGTACGAAGCTTCGACGGCACCCCCGGAGGCGTCGGGTAGGAGGGGACCGCTGCTCAGGATCTTGCTGCTCGGGGTAGTCGTCTGCCTGATCGTCGCGCTGTACCTCGGCGCGTGAACGGACCGTGACGGGGGCGCGCCGGCCGCTCGAGGTCGTCGTCGAGTCAGCGCGGGCCGCGAGTCCGGCAACCGCGTCCGTCGTCGGCGATCCCTTCCGGAAGCGCGGGGCCTACGCTCTCGAACAGGGTCCCGTTACCGGAGGGCCGGCGGAGTGGAAGCCCATGATCCTGGCGGTGACACCGTCCGTGAGCGGTGTCCATGTTCTCAGAGGAGCGGCAAGCGCGTCGAAGCTCCGACCCGATCAGCGGCTGGAGGAGACGGGCGCTGCGGAGCCGGGTCGGAGCGTGTGGGTGGCGGCGAGCGGGGTCGGGCTGATGGAGCTCCGAAGGCGGCTGGAACCTCCGCGGAGGAGGCGGTGAAGGCCCTGAACGAGCTGGCGCGGGGCGAGGGGGGCGGGAGCGGTACATGTAGGATGGCGGGGCCGGGCTGGATCTCGTACCAGCGGGCGGCCTCCAGCCGCTCGCCGTGGTAAGCCTCAACGCGCACGCGGAAGGGTTGGGGCGGGAGGGTTAAGCGGAGATAGTTCAAGCGCCCGGGCTCGAGGGCGCGCCTACCCCAGAGCTTCGAAGACCACGCGAACTCGCGCGTTAGCCCCCCGAACCCCGCTCGACGACAACAGGCTCGCGTGGACGGCGATTCGCTTGAGCGGGACGCAGAGCGCGACGTCACGGAACAAGTCCACCACCGTCTGACCCTGTGATGGCGACGATGGGGGCCGCTGGCGTGTGCTTTACGCGCGTCCTGAACTCGACGCGGTGGTTACCCCCTGCCATGGGCGATTACATCATCGTCCTAGCAAGCGGTATTAACTACCCACTAATTCCCGAACCACCCTCCTCACGAAAAGCCCCGGACCGAGTTCGAGGTCTCCGTCAGGGTCGAGGCCCCCACCGCAGCGCCCCGCCTCGACCCCAGGCCCGACACCCGCTCGCCGAGTAAGGTGGTGAGCGGTCTCCCCTCGGCCGAGCCCGGTGGTGCCAGTGGGCGGTGCGGGTAGTCGGCGCTCGCGCGGCGCGGGCGCGCCCGGGACCGTCTCGGTGGCCGGCGCGGTCGCCCTCCACTCCGGTACGCGCCCTCACCGGCTCGGGGACGCTCCAGCGGGGACGCCGCCGCGGTTCGGCATCGCCGCTCAGTGCCTGGGGCGGTGCTCACTCCCCGTGCCGGAGCCGCCAGCGCTCGAGCTCGAGCTGGACGTCCGGGACCCAGTGCCTGCCGTCCCGGGACTTGCGATACAGGAGCTTGCGGAGCACGTTCTCCGCGAACCAGGCCTCCCACGGACCGAGGACGACCCGCGTGAAGCGGGGCGCCCGCCTGAGCAGACTTCGGAGTTCGGTCGAACCTGCGGGCGGGAGGTCGAAGGCGAGGGCTAGGGTTCTGGCCACGAGCCTCCGCACGTTCTCGACCTTGCCGGCCTCCTCAACCAGTCGCTCGAGGGCCGAGCGAAGGTGACGCACGGCCAGCCTCGCCAGCTCGAGAACCTTCCCCTCGGGCCGCTCGGCCAACCACTCCACGAACTCGACACTCGGGTTGGACTTCCCGAGGTAGATGAGCCGTGGGTGGCGGTACCTCCGCGTCCGCTTGAAGTACGCCACGAAGTACGGCCCATACGTCCTCCCACCGATCTTGCGATAGGTCTCCTGGAGCTTGGGCTTAACCCGCCGCCGGTACGCCTCACGCAGCACGCGGAGGCACCGAATCCGCTCCACCGGGTCCGAGGGCAGGGGCACCCCAGTCCAGGACACGGCCCACCACCCCGGATCCCGGGCTGACCGTCCTTTTGTAATCAGGCGGGAGGATAAAAACCTTCCGGCTGAAGGCTGCACCGCTGAGGTACGTGTGCCTCGCAGCACTCCCGACGATGGTGCTGCTCGGAATGGTAACCTACAAGCTGGCCGCGCAGTTTGCCCTGCCACCACTCCCCATCCGCGGGAGGTCCCGGAGGCGAGGAGCGGCTTAGGCACGAGGACCAGCGTCGACCGCCGCGGGCTGGGCCTCAGGGACGCACCCCTTACTACCGCCACTGATCGCGCCGCCCGCCCCAATCCAGCCCCCGGAGCACCGACGGTCTGCTTCCACTCCCAGGTATTGGGCTGATGTGCCTCGGCGGTTTGACCCGCGGTGGCAGTATGAGCACGGGGTGTTCTACGGGTACTTCACGGTGCTCGAGGTTACGGGGGAGCCCCTGATCCTGGAGTTCAAGGCGCCGGAGCCGGGCACGCCGCTCGAGTCCTCAGTGACAGTACGAGTTCGTGACGCACAGGTACGTCGAGAATCACCTGAAGCCCCCCGCTCATCCACGTCGTGAGCGGGAAGTCTGAGGGCAGGAAGTCCAAGGCCGGAACACTGGACCTGACGTGGGTGGCGGCGCTCGCAGCCCTGGCGCTGCCGATCCGACAGGCCGCGCGACCTCGCGCCCACTGCTAACCGATGCTAGCCCCATCGCGGCACCGTTGCTTAAGGAGCCGACGAGGCGGCCCACGAGCGGGCTTACCGGACCGCCGCGCCGGCTCGTGGGCGCCCAGTACGGGTCACCGGAAGTCCCCCGCCCCAACGGGCCCGCCGGACACGGGGGCAACGTCTGCCCAATTCACCCCCACCCGAGACCACACGCGTGCCCCGCCGGACCGACCGCACGGCACGAGGCGAAAAGGCACGACCGGACACCGCGGAGGCCTCCGACCGCGACAGCGTCGGGACCTACACTGGACGAGCCACGACCGCGGGGGTCAGGGGCGGAGACGCCCTGGGCCCGACCGGTCCCGAGCGCACACCACCCGCTCCACTCTCATCCAGCCTACGGTCACGCCTCCACCGCCGCCCGGCCAACCCTAGGACCCGACGGGCCGGGCATTGGAACCTCTGGAACGGGCACCCGCCCGGATACGAAGTGTTACCAGTCGGCGTAGTACTAAGTAGGATTTGCGAGAGTTTTACCAGGCAGGCACTATGCGTGCAAGGATTGCACCCTTTACAATCCTGAGCGTTAACCAGCTTTAGCCAACAGAAAAAATCCCGCTATTGACACGTGCCAACGGTCATTCGCAACACCCCCAGGTTATCACAAAAAAACGAAATTCTGAATTACTAAATCACAGTTGGTTAGACATCGATCTTGAGCAAACCTTAAATACCTCCAGGTAAGCGACAATCGGGGAGCATCCGGGGGTCGGTCGCTTCCACCGGGTAAAGCCCGAGTTCCGCGAGGTCGAGCTGCCCTTGCATTAACCCGCAGTTAATACGGGTAATGAAACTGCAGTACCGTCGAGAGCGCGTACATGAAGTGCGGGTGCGTCGCGTCTTGCATTAACCCGCAGTTAATACGGGTGGTAAAGCTACCTCTTGCTGCATTTACTCGCTCACCAATGGAAAAGACTCTCCTCGGCGCCTCGGCTCCGATCTTGCATTAACTCGAAGTTAACATGCTTGCAAACCAGCTCCCTCGAGTACCCTAGCACCAACTTCTTGATGGCTTCCTCCACAGGTTCCCCAAGGCTAACTCGCGTTAACTCGGGTTGGTGCTGGCGGCGGTACAATCGGTCCAAGGTGGAGCGATCGGCCGCCGTGTGCAGGCTGGACGGGGGGTGTGGGCCCTGACCTTGAACCGCCCGTGGTTAACGCGGGCGGTGACGCCTCTCGGCCGGGATCCGGTGCCGGGGGTGCGGGCTATTTCCAGGCTCGGTTAGGATGCCGGTCGGGGACGAGACTCGGCCGTTCGTCGGCGGGCGCGTGGGTGTACGTTACGACTATCGTAACGATTTGGGGGCGGGGCGCGGTTTAGTGGTCGGCGCGTCATCGGCTGGTTCGACCGTGGTGCCGTGGGCTCGCCTTTCCCCCGGCCCGGCGGGCTGGTCCGTCCTCCAGCGAGTGCGTCCGGCGGGTCGCCGGGGGTGACAGTCCTCTCCCGTCGCCCGTCCAAGGTCTCGGGACGTTCCGGTGGCTGGCCTCGTGGCGTCCCTATCCGCGCCGCGGTGGAATCAGGGGCCGTCCGATGGGCTGGGGGGCGGGTCCGGTGGGCTGGGCGCGCTCGCCTCGTCTGTTAACTCAAAACGCGAGGCGGTAATCGGAAATGTAAGAGGTTTCTAAAAAAACGTGAGGGCGCGCCCGGGTGCGAGTGCATCGGCTTCGGGGTCTCGGTCGGTGCGAGTGGTTGGGGGAGGGGTCGGGCGTCTAGAGTCGGGCCAGGGGGTGCTCGACCTCGTCCTTCTTCTCGATCAGCTCGTCGACGCTCGGGCCGCCCTTCATGGCGCGCTCGATGGCCTCCTTCATGGCCCGCCTGTTGTTCTCGTAGAGGCGGCGGTCGTCCTCGGCCTTGGGGTGCACGAACGTGTTCGCGATGATGACGATGTCGTCGACGATGTCCCGGGGGATCACGCCCTCCTCCACGGACTCGACGACGGCCTCCGCGATTCCGCGCTGCACGGGGCCGAAGATCTTCTCGCCCTGGGCCATGTTCTCGATGGTGACCGTGGGCGTGATCAGCGTGGGCGGTCGGACGGCGACCCCTGGCGTGAGGACGGCGAGCAGGGGCGTGTGGCCCTTCGAGGGGCTCGCGAGGGCGCTGGCGAAGGCCTGGCCGACCGGGCCCTCGACGGAGCCCATGACGAGGTCGATGTGCGCGAGCTCGGGCTCGTCCTCCTCGCCCACGAACGCCTCCCCGACGCGTAGCGCGAACGGCACGCGCGTCACCCCGGTCACCACCTCCCGCTCGGCGCGTAAGCGCGTCCCGGTCCTTTCGTCTTCAAAACAGCTAAAACTGGGTGGAGGACCGGCGGCCGTTACGGGAATTAAAACGATGTGGCGACCGCCCGCCGCACGAGCCCAGTGCCGGTCCGGGCCCACGCTCCCCCGCGACCGGAGCGCCCCCGCCGTCGAGGCCCCTCGCAGGTTCCCCGAGGGCCGGCGTCCGCCCGGGGTCCCGACGCGGTCGTTGACGAGGTCGGCGGGCGCGGTGATCGGTGCCCTCACCGTCCGGGTCCGCGGAGCATCCGGCCGCTCCCTACCTCCGCCTTTCCCGGGTAGCCGCGCGGGGTCGCGAGCCCCCGGTTGACCCCCGCCGCCCCGCGCCTCGCCCCTCTCGACATGACCCACCATCGCTGCGCCGCCGGGCCGCTCGCGCCGACGGTCGCTGAGGCGCTCACCGGTGCCACCGCCATACGGTTCGGCGATCACACCACCGGAAAAGTTCCGAACGGACGGCCAGGTTACCGCGAACGTCCCCTCGCTACTGGTCCCAACCGGGATCACCCCCTAAAGCCCGCCTCCCGTTGAGAGGGAGTTCTGAAGGCTCTCGGGGACGGGGCTCGACCCATCCTGCTCAGGCGCCCCTCACCGGTCCGCTCCCTCGAACCCCTCGGTGAGAGCGTTCACCTACCGGGCGCGACCGGCGGAGTGTTCCACGCGCTGCCACTTCGTTAGACTAGGAAGATGAGGATCGTTAGGAACGGCAGACCCGCGTGGAGCAGGTGAGCCCAGCCGGTGTCCAGCCATTTCAGCGCGTCCTCCCGCTCAAGGACGCTGTCGGTGAGTCTTCCGACGAGCGCGTACTGGGTGACCCCGAGGGCCAGGGCCAGTCCGGCGACGTAGGCGAGGAGGGCCTCGAGGCTGTACCCTCTGGCGTACAGTGAGGAGGCGAGGGTGACGAGCGCTATCGAGTACGCGTCCGCGAACAACCCGACCCCGCGCCACACGCGGTTCCGCACCTTAACCCGCGGGCCCAGCTCAGCCACTCGCTCGCCCGTCTCCGTCGCGAGCGTGAGCGCGACGGCGACCGCGGAGGCGAGGATCCAGGCGAGTGCCGTCAGCGTGGCCGAGGCGAGCAGGTAGCGGCAGTACCAGGCGGCGTGGGGCGTCCTCGCGCTCTCGGCCGCTGTCCAGCCCTTAACGGCGAGAAGCTGGAGGAAGACCGGTACCAGGGCGTAGCCCGGAACGAGCCTGACGGTGGTCCCGACACGAGACTTCCCCCACTCCCTGCGATAGCTCCGGGTGAATATTATCAACAGCCAGTACGCCATCGTGACGTGGACCACGATCAGGTACGCGACGAGCTCGGACCCAAAGCCCATTCAAGGACCCCCACCATTGCTCCCGACTCACATCACGGGGAGTATGAGAACAGGGCGACCGTGGGAGGTACGGTGTTGAAGAACAGGGCTATTATCAGCTCCAACACGACAACGGTATCGGGCGACCTGGGGTACGGCGGCTCCCAGCCCTCTCCCACGCGATCAACGAGCCTTGATAGCACGCGGAACTGGGCCAGGCCTAGCACGATCCCGAGCGCGGGTATCATCGCCGGGTAGATCCACGGGGTCACCTCCAAGTAGCCGGCCACGGACACCAGGACCAGCAGGGCCACCGTGTAGGCGCTCACGAACCACCCCACGCCCATCATCACGGTCAAGTGATCGTCCTTGGACCGCTCCTCGAGCTCGGACAGCACCTCCTCGAGTCCGGACCTGCGCGCGAGCGCCCACGCCGTGAAGGTGGCTGTCACCCAGGTCCCGCCGGCCACGGCGTAGGGTGCCGCCGGGAGGCCCGTTTTGAGGAACACGTCCACGGCCTTAGGTGAAGGGAAATGCCCAGCGCTGGGAACCATCACGAAGTAATACGAAAACATGAGCGAGGTCACCGGCACGACAGTCGAACCGTGGATCGCGGGATCGATGACCACCCTCCCAAACAGCTCCCCGCTCAGGTCCTCGCTGGCCAATACTATAATTGCCAGCCCCAGCAGCACGGGAGGCAGGAGCAGTCGTGCCAGCTCTACGGCCGCATAGAACTTGCTAGCACCCACCGCTGAGACGGGGAGGGGCGGGATGCGGGGGGACGACCGCCGGCAACGCGAGCCCCTTAAGCTAGCGTGGAGTGGAGCAGGTAAAAGCGTTGCCCAGAGGGCCGGGGGTCGCGCGAGACCGCCACGGCACCTCCCTCGCGCTCTGCGACGCTCGGGGGGCCCTAGTTCTGGGTTAGTATCGGCATGATTTTTCACATAGAACTAGGAGTAAGACGGCAGCAGTGTTGAGGAGAAAGCATGAAGCATGACGCGTGATAGTGTCCGAGGCGGTAAGCGAAGGCCTCGAAAGCGCGCTTTGACCTATGTAGGCATCCTGCCCCGAGAATCCAATCTCGCGGAGCGGGGAGTGAGTCATTTCCATTATCATCGTGCCGAAGCTCAGTGGAATCACGACATAGAACACGTCGCGGGAGAGGTAGCATTTAACTGGGTTTTGAAAACCTCCCCTGCGTGATTCACTGGCTGCGGCACGGAGCTCTTCCATGGGGGCCGCCCCCCACAGCGGAGGCGGCGGCAGCCCGCCCATGACCAGGAGCTCGGCTGCGGACTTGAAGGCGTCCATAGATCCGGGGCGTTAGACCACGACAGTTGACCGCGCGAGTACGGTGCATTCCACTGCAGTCCAAAGGAGCACCCTACGACGATCGCCGCCGGCAGCGCGGTGCCGACCACCCAGTAACGGGTGAGCACGCCTTAAGCCGGCAGGTACGTCTCGGGGCGCGACGAGTCGGTTTCCACTGCCCACACCCACGATTCCACTCCCCAAGGCACGACCTTCTCGTGGCTATGAAGCGGGGTCCCGCGGGGCCACCCCCGCGCACAACGGGCGAGCCGGTGGTCGCCACGAGGGCGCCAGCACGGATCCGCCGCTCCCGAGGCGAGCACGGTGACGGGCCAGACCAGTCGGCTCGCGCGATCCCCCGTACCGGGGGGCGCGCCGGGGACCTCTAACGGTGCCCGCGGCACAGTCTCGCCACGCGGGCTTGGGAAAGCAACCCACCCGCATCACCAGCTGGTTTCCCACCGTGAGCTTTCGCGGGACGTTCGCGGGATCCTCTGAGTGCGCGCTGAGAGCTGCGGGCAGGGCTAACCGCGCCATGAGCTCGTTAACAAGAGGAAAAGCGAGGTCAAGGAGGCTAGCACTCCCCCGGTTAGGAGTGCGCCGAAGACCACCATGAGTTGATCGTCTGAACGCAGCGCTGGTACGGCTCTTTGGTAGAGCAGCACGAGAGCGGACAAGATAGTGACCCCCACCATCATCAGCCTTACCGGCCAGCAGTCGTAGTACCAGAGGGTCGCCGCCCAGGAAACGCTGTATGCCCACATGTACGAAACCGTGTCCTCCCCGTCACCCATCCCGGGCGCCCGCCCGGCCAGCGCCACCGCACAGGACAGCAGGGCAGCGGCCAGCAGGGCTAAGCATGTTGGCATCCATGACCCATGCTTAGCGGTCCCCCAGACGGAGTATGTCAGGTAAAGCAGCGTGAAGAACCCGAGGAAAAGGTAGAGACCCGACGCGGCACCCAACCGGACGCGACCCCCACGCAGCCGCTCGGCCACCTTATCGTACCTTGGCGAGCGGGCTCGGTGTCTTTCCCTCCGTGATCGTGACGTCCCCAACCCACCAGACCCTCTCGTTATCGGAACGTTTAGATGGGTTCGGAGCGACCTCGCGCCGTCCCGCGATGTCACAGGGTCAGTCAAGCCCACCCCCGTACGCCCTAACCCGGCTGGAACCCGTTCCGGGCTCGGATAACTTAGCCGTCTCGAGGCTCGTCGGAGGCGGAAGAAGTGGTTGCCAACCACCGCGGTCGTGCAGATCATCAGGGCTATCGACGACCAGACGGCGGCATTAGCTCTTGACTCCTCCTCCTCGACGCGGAGCCACTCCGAGACCAGCTACTTCCCGGCTTGGGTAGACCGGCTTGGGCTTGACCATTGCCGGGATCGCGACGACGATCGCGAAGATCACCGCCGAAGGATCATCAGTGAGATCGGGAAGCTGAACGAAGCCGTACGGTGGGCCGTACGGTGGTAGACCGCGTTGGGATCCATCCTCCCATCCCGGCCGGGTGAGCACCCATCAGGAAGGTTCACCACAGTCCCGCTAGGATCGGTCCGACGACACGCTGCGATCATCCCGGGAACGTCCCGATGACGCGCCGCCACCGCGGCACGCTACCCTGCCCCCGACGCTCACCGGGTCCCTCGCCACACCGCCAGGTACACCGTCACAGAGCGGCAGGATCGTCACGAGGAGGGTCACCGGTGTCGTCCGGAGTGGTGCAGTTCGGGGGCTCAACGGTCTTCATCTCGCCTTTGAGCTCCCGGCGCTGAGGACAGCAGCAGAAGCGTCACCGGCTGTACAGCAGAACACCAGTGCCAGAGCTCAAACCTCCCCGTGAACCGCAAACGACGTGATGTAGAGGGACCGGGAGCCGTCTCGAGGGACACGTTCGCGCTCGACGGGTCGCTGAACATCTCGAAGCGGTATCTGACTCAGGAAGGCCGCCGCTACCCCCGACGCAGGCTAGGCACGCCGGAGGAGCCGCCCAGCACCCTTCCGGCGACCACCAATCAAAAGCGCCTCACCCTCGTGGACCGTCCAGAGTGCCGGGACCTCCTAGCCACCATCACCGCTCGCCGCCGTCGGGGTGGCTGAGAAGATGATTAACAACCGCGCAAGGTCGCCGCACGCAGCTCGGTGCCTTCCACCACCGGGGCCGGTGCCGGTCTCAGGACTGGGGCCACGGCGCTTGATTCTCTCGGGGCGTCCACTCCACAACTAGCCCGCTTCCGTTAACGAGGAGGTCGAAGCCGCGTCGTCGGCCCGCGGCACCTCCGTTGGGAGCACGCTGCACCCTCCACCGGCCGGGCCCCACCCCCCAGCACCCTGAGCGCCTCGATCAGTGGGAGCAGGCTCCTCGGGTCGTGCTTCAACAATCAGTAACCATTAGACCTCGTCTGCTGGACGGTCGGCGGCGCGTTCTCACCCCCACCAGCCTGTGGTTCAGGCGGACGTGACGCCGGACCAGGGGCGCCAGCAGCGGGGTCGCGACCGAAATCGAGAGCACGGTCGGAGCGACCCGGGGCCGGCTCTGAGCACCGCTGGGTACGAGTCAGCACAGGGAGGCCCGTCGGCGCTTCCGCTCGATGGTGTTGAACACCCTCCACAGGGCCGTGATCATCCCACCCCGTCGGGATCCCATGGGCCCCACGTCCTCTCCCCACTGTTTGGGAAGCAGTCTCTCCACGCGGTCCCTTCGGAGCGGGAGGCGGTACCACTGCCCGGTCTTAACCACCCGGCGGTTACGCCAGGCGACGGGTAGCGCGAGGAGCATCCCGGCGAGCGGTGCGGCGATCGGTATGGACAGCGGCGACAGGTTGGGCGGGAGGAGGTCGCGCACCAGGATCGCCACCGGGATCGTCCCGAGGGTGATCCCCAGCCAGGCCTCCTCGCTCGTGATCAGCTTCCCGACCGGGAACTCGACCCCGAGGTACGTCACGGTTAGCCCCCGGCGGGAGACCTCGGTGACCGCGGCGAGCGCCTCGACCTCCGCGGGATCGGGCGACCCGCCCTCCTTCAGGCCCAGAGCCGCGTACGCCGCCGAGAGCCGCTCCCACCGTCGCGCGAGCTTGAACGCTCGCTCCCGGTCCGAGAGCTCCTCGGGCCCGTGGAGGAGGCAGAAGCCGCGGGTCCGGTGGCAGAGGAACCGGCAGTCCGGGATCCGGACCACGTGGATCCCGGGCGGCCAGTACCCCACCACGACGCGCAGGCTGGGGCACTCCTCGCGCTCGGTCGGGAACTCGGCCAGGGTCCGGAACCCCCAGGCCCTCACCCGTCCGTCCGTGATGAACTCGCCCTCGCAGTACCCGAGCGAGAGCAGGAGCACCGTGCGACCCCGCGCGAGCAGGACCCTCACGCAGCCCAGTCCCAGGGCGATCGATGCCAGGAGCGCGCTCGCGAGGTTCGGGAGGAGCAGGCAGAGCGCCAGCAGCTCCGCGCTCGGGGACAGCCGCGCGAGGTATAGCAATACCACGATGGCGGTGGAGAGCACGGGCGACACGATCACCAGGGAGAGCGGTGCGAAGGAGGCCGAGTGGTACCAGACCGTGCGCTCTCCCAGGTGCCTTAGGTCCCGGAGCCTCGGGCGGGTGCGTGCCAGCAGCTTCCAGGCCCCAGGGACCACGTACGCGGCGCTGGCCATCGTCCACACGACCGCCTCCTCGAGCGTACTACCGAGCAGCCAGTGCAGTGCCGCCCCCACCCCGAGCGCGATCCCTATGCTCAGGAGGATCCCCGCCTCCACCCGACGCCACACGCTCACGGACGCGACCCCCTCCGGACCGAGCGCCCCGTGGAGCCGAGCGGGCACCGGCGACGACCCGTCTCGCCGACGCCTCATTCCCACCAGATACGACGGTAGAAGGCGGGAGGCTTCCCGGTCAGCAGCGACTCGTACATCCCGCCCGTGCGCGCCACCGATCCACCCCGGAACAGCATGACGAGGGTCAGGATCACCGGTACAAACGCCGCTACCGGGAGACTAAGCACGTAACCCATCAGCGCCTCCTCGATCCCGTACCTCCACCCCAGGAATCCCATGGGGATCAGCACCGAGAGCATGATAACGCACTGGAACGCCTGCTTCACGACCTTCGGGTAGTACCAGCAGTTCATGTACCGCACGAGGGACCCGACGGCCCGATTGTTCTTCACACGCCCCAACCACCTCTCGAGCTCCACGGCGCTGGGCACGCCCTCCCGTAAACACAACGCCGCGTACACCATCGAGAACTTCTCCCACCACCGAGCCAGGTGGAACGCCCTCTCTCGATCCTCCGGCAGTCCCCGAGAATCGTAGAGGAGGCAGAAACCCCGGGTCCGGAGGAAGAAGAAGCCGCAATCCCGGGCCTCGACCTCGTGCTTCCCCGGCGGGAAGTAACCAACGCGGACCCTCAAATCCCCGGGAGGGTTCCCGGGTAAGCCCCTGTACTTGACCGGGTAGGAACCGAGCTCACGAAACCCGGAAACCTCCACGTCTCCATCCGTAATCAGCTCGGCCTCGCAGTACCCTAGGGAGAGGAGGGAGGCTCGAGAACCGCGAACGCGGAGAACCCTGACGCAACCGAGGGCTGCGGCGGCCCCGTACCGTGCCAGGTAGAGTAAGACTAGCAGAGGGCTGAGGAGGAAGAGAGCTACCGCGATTCGAGGGTCGAGAAAGTCTGGGTGGCGGGTGGCCGAAGTAAGGAGGTAAAGGAGGGCGGGGAACAGCGGCAGGAAGGTAGTCAGGGTGGGACCTCCCAGCACGCGGTCGAACGAGGCGGTGGGATACCACACCAGGGTGCGACCGACCCGGCGTGAGTGCTCGGATCGGGGAAAAGTTTCCTCGCTTTCCCGGTAAATCCCGTAGAACGCCCCCGCGAGGACTGCGAAACCCATCAGTAACAGTCCCGCGTCCTCCCATCCCAAACCCGTGAAAAGGACGACGGCCGGGCAGAGCACCCAGTAGGCCCTCTTGTACCATCGAAGCCTCCGCCTCGCGAACCGCGTTAGACCGCGCAACGCCGCCTTCCCCGTCGGTCACTATCAACCTCGTGGGATCGGGGAACTGGCGGGCCCGGCGCTTCAATTAGAATACGGGAAAAGAGAGGAGTAGTAAGGGCTGCCCGGTAAGCCCGCCCGTGCCACCCGAGCGCGGGCTCGGGGCCGCGGATCCGTCAGCGGGGACGGAGGATGCACACGATATCGGAACCGGCCAGACCCGTCACCCGTTGCGGCGGCGCGTGGAGGACCGTGTAGACGGCCGCGAGCGTCGCAGTGACCATCATGGCGGCGAAGCCCGCGAGGAACAGCCTCACGTCCCGGCCGACGTCCATCTCACCGTGCAGCTTCCGCAGCTCCCTTCGGCCCTCACAGGAACCTGGAACGAGGTGGTCGAGAGCAGGACTACGCCGAGGGCGGTCATGAGAGAACCGCCGTCGGGGAGCGCAGTCCCGCAGCAGTGCAGGTAGACGCGGAAGACGATCCAGTGCACGCAGAAAGGAATGTAAGACGCGCAGATCGCCACTACCGCGACGTTGAGTACGTCGCCCCAACCCACCGCCGCCAAGGGGATCGCGGACTGCAAAATCCTGCACGTCCCAACCATCATCACCAGTTGGACACATGTACGCGGCCGGGGCGTAGGGGGCGCACCATTGAAAGAAGCGCCACGCGAACGGCCAGGTTATCGCGAGTGAGAGGCCGACGTACACCGTCATGAGGAGTCCTCTCACCACCCGACCCAAGCGGAGTCCTTCCACACTCACCGCGAGAGGGAATCCAAATCGAACTACTGGTGCGGCCACGCTCCGGCACCTCCACCGTAGCGTGGAGTGCCCCCGGCTCCGCTGGTTTGTGGCTCTCTCGAAGGGTCTGCGAAGCTGGACCTTGGGCTTCGGAAGGGGTCAAACAGAGTCTTGGCCCTCCAGTTGTGCCGAGATGAGGGCCTCGGACCGTGATCAGTGGGTCGACCCTCTCGAGCTCGGGGAATCAGTTCCAGTCCCGTGCCTCGCCGATAGCTTCCACGCGGGGGCGCTCGAAGATCGCCCGGTGCCAGCGTCCGGTCTTGACCGCCCTCCTGTTGCGCCAGGCCACCGGTAAAGCCAGCAGCACGCATGCCAACAGTCAGGAAAGGACGAGGATCGGTGCGCCCATCGGCTCCAGCGGCTCACCCCTCGCAAGTGCCGACACCAGCGAGAGGACCACCAATACGGCCACCGTTACGGTGGTCGACTGACTGGTGGTGAACCGCCCGAGCGGCACCTTGACCCCGAAGTACCTTACCGTCGTTCCCCACCTGGAGTTGTTCTTCACATGTTTCACGATCTTCCGCGCGCCCGGGGTTTGGGTCCCTTCCTCTAAGCACACGGCCGCGTACACCATCGAGAGTTTCTCCGGGAAGCGGGCATCTCGAGGACTCTCTCGTCGTTCCGGGGCAGGTACGGGCCCCGCAGCGCACGCATGCCCCGGGTTCGGAGGAAGAAACCGCGCTCGGGTAACTCGACCCAGTGAATCCTCGGTGGGAAGTACCCGATCCTGATCCACAATCGACCGTGGTACTCCGACTCCAGGGGAACCCCGCGAGGACCTGGAACTCCAAGAGTTCGACCTCCACACCCGATCGTCTTACCCTCGCAGTACCCGAGGGAGACCAGGTAGAGCCTCTTTCCCACCCTGAAGACCCAGACGGCACCGAGACCCAATAACGGTAAGAGGACGTAGTTCACGGCGCTGAGGGCGAGGGTTAGTATGAGAAACCCAGTAGCAGCAAGCGTGGCGTAAGAAGCCTCCGGTTGGAGTGATATCGCGGCGGTTATGACCACGATCATGGGTACCGCGAGCGCGGTCAGTACCAGTCCGGGTGACAGGCTGAGTCCGTGCGATAACAAACCGTACGCAAGTTAAGACGCCTCAGATCTCCCTGGATTCGAGTGTGTTCTATACCAACTATCCACGATGCCGCGAGGAAGAACCCCACGGCCATAGGGGCGAGAGGCGCGAATTCCCGCCAGTTACACGCGATCAGGATCGCGAACATCGTGCCGACGATAACGTACGTCGTCGAGTTAGCCCTCTTGTACCAACCCCACGGCCTCTTAACCCGACGGGATGCCCGTCGACCACCGATGATCTCACCCCATGTCGTCATCCGTCTCAGTCCATCGCGCGATCTACCCTGGGAACAGTTCTACGGTGTACGAGATTATGAGCACGGACGTGAGTAGTACCGACGTCCAGGCTATGATGGCCGATGCCCTGCTGAGAGGTAAGTCCGTCTTGGGTAGGAAGGGTAGGTCGACCTTCGGAGCACGCCGGGATACCGTCACGAGCATTACGGCGATCGCTAATAGGGCGATTACCGCGGGCCCGTACACGCCGTACGCGCGGATCGTCTCGACCGCAACCCGATAACCCTCACCCTTGGACAGAGCGAGGAGTGCGTTGAACTCCCCAATCGATACTATAACGATGGCGAGACCGGCGAAGCCCAGTGGGGACGCCAACCGGAAGAAGTGTTCCGTTAACGCTTCCTTGGGGGCCCTCCTGTTCTTCACCAGTAGGAGTGCGATTCCGATGACCCAAACACCCGTACACAGGAATACCACTGTCACGCGCGCCTTCCGGTAATCCAGCAGCTCCTTTCGGAGGCCGACCACCTTCGACCGTTCGACCGGATTGTGGTACTTACTGACCACGTACCGGTTCCACAACCACGGATGCTCGACGATCTCGGGGTCGACGCTCCACGACCCCGCATGGCATGGGCACAGCGCGACGATGAAGATGATCGATAGTGCTAGAACTATCGAGTGGCCCAACCATCATCCCCCGAGGATCGATAACAGTGTGAGACTTTCGGAGTGCATGTAAACGTTCAGCACCAGAGACGCCAGCCACGCGATCAAGACACCCGCCTTAAGCCGACGGTACGGCAACTCGAACTTGGACACTAGGATCAACGGTACAGCCGCGTTGAATGCTATAAGGAACGGCTCGGCGTACGCCGTCCATAGGTAAAACGTCCGGTAAGCCTCACTGAGCTTCCCGATCATCACGTAGTACACGGAACAATTGAGGACGTAAGCCCTACCCATCGCGATGATCGCAAGGTAGGATATACTCAGGATTATCTTCCCACTGTATTGGATCAGCCACTCAGGAGTCTCCCACGTCTTGTACTTAAAGAACCTAAGAAATCCAACTCGCGAGGCAGGCAGTAGCACTGACAGCGCCATCTCCAGTATGAACCATACCAACCATACCCAATCAAACCTTCTAGGGGGATGACGGAGTGCCTCTCCTAACTTCGAGACCTTCTCCCGATCTTCCGGGTCCTCGTACTTGAGCACGATCTTGTTCCAGACTTCCGGGTACCGGGTCGCCCAAACGGGTCCCCGATGATGTTCCCACCACCAGTTCGGATCCTCCAGCTCCTTCTCGGAGGCGTGAGGTGGGATATCAGCTGCCACCGGTGCAGTCAGTAACAACAACGTGAGCAGTGACTCGGTTCGAGCGCTCATGAGAACACCACCCAACCACTACCAGTGGCGTCATCTATATATCATTTCAAGATATTCCTAATAGTCGACCAGATGGATATTGCTAGACTAGCCCATCCAAACGGGGATGGAGTAGAACCATATTTTTCATACTCGTACAATATGATGGTTACGGAAATCACGATTGAAATGATTGCAAATCCAGTATGGACTGTTCCAAGCCAACCAATGATCCCCATACCTAAGCCTAAAAGGAACCATTCCCACCACTCATGAGGAGGACTTGAAGCGACATCGATTAAGGAAAGCCACGTAGATATCAACCATGACACAACACCTGCTACTCCTTTCTTCCTTTCTACCTCTATTTCTATCGTTCCTGTTGCTGGGTTATATTCTGGTAGGTTCGAGTACTCCCCAGAGGACTTCGCCAATGGCCGCACTGGGGGGCGTGGAGGTAGTAGCGCCCGCCTAGCGAGTGGTCTTTTCTTGGTTCCCTCTCTGGTGTAGGTTCGGGCCGGAGAGGGTGTGATCCTCGGTATACTGAGTCTGCGCGGGCTCGGCGGCTTCTTCCTCACCGCAGTGGGCTTGGAAACGGGCTTGCCGGTCGCCTGCGCCCTCGGCGCCTGCGCCTTCCGCTGCCGCGGGCGCTGCGAGGGTTGCGGCAGCACGTAGGGCACATTCAGGATCAAAACCAGCGGCTTCTCTACGAACGTGCGACGCTCGGGGTCGAACACTGAGTCGCCCTCGTAGTGAACCCTCAAGATCGCTCGGATCGTGCCGGTTCGACTTTTCGGCGTGGACTCAAGGAGGAGCCTTATCAGGTGCACACCCTCACCGAGCTTCACGTCGCTTAGATCCAGGTGCCTGCTACCCTCGGACGCGTTCACTGACCACGATTTCGCGCCCTCGACGGTCACATCAACTCCTCGAACCTCGGTTCCACGAACCTCCAACCATAGGTAAGCCTCCGCGGTAACCTTGCCCTCGCTCACTGAGACGTTCCTGACGCTGATTCGCCCAGTGACGCTGGGAAGCTCGTACTCCACGGAGCACACTCTCTCGAGCCATCCTGCCAGCACGACTGAGACCTCACCCTTGGGCGGAACGCCCGGCACGAGGACGAACACCGTGCTGTTCCGACTCACGCTAGCCGGATCGTAAGGCCCGCTCCAATCGCCGCGCCTGGATTCGGCGAGGAAGTACCAGGCCTTCCGACCGTTCACGTAAACGACCAGCTCGCCGCCCTCCCTAGTCGTCAGCTCCAGTAGGAGCCAGTTGATCCCGCGGTCGACCACCCGGAGGCGCGGGGCCGAGTAGGGGACATCGATCGCAGAACGGGCCGGGCGGGGGACTGGTCCCTCCCGAGGGTCTCTCACGACCGTCCCGTGGTCGAACTCGGCGAGGACCTGCAGCCGGAGGCGACCGCACTCTCGGTGCACGTGGACCTTGACTGGGAGGGTAAGCTCGTGGGTTCCGGGCCCTATCTCAACGTCCCTGGCGACCTCTCCGAGAGTACTGCCCGAATCGTCAAGGACGCGGAGAACGATTCGGCGCACCACGGTGTCGACTGATCTCACCGACACCCGGGCAGTGAGCGTGAGTTCACCTTTGTCGACAAAGTACCTGCCGCGAACCACCCTCACCGAGACCTCTACGTCCCGGGGTAGCCGGTAGCTCACCGTGGTGGTGCTGGAGAAACCCCCGGACTCATTGGTCACGTCAATCGTACCGCGCTTCTCGAGCCCGCACAGTAGGATCTCCACAGCGCTGGAGCCCTCCGCTCGGTACGGGCGGCTCGCCGAGTGCTTCTCGAACGCGCGCCCGCGCTTCACGTAGTACGTTGCCGGCCTCCCGTTCACTCGAACGATCAGGCTGCCCGGTCGCCAGGGGATCACTCGGAGGAGCAGCCAGTTGAGCCCGTAGTCCACGATCTCGACGTGCGGTCTACCGTACGTCACCTCCAGCACTCGCCTCGCGGGCGCCCTCACGGTTCTGAACTCGCCGCCGTCCGGTAAGACGGTATCATGATCGTAATGGGCGACGACCTCGAGGGTGAGGCTCCCCTCGTTCCCGCTCACTTTTACTGCGGCGTTGAGAGGTAGGCTGAACCGGTCCTCGCCGGTCAGGGCGACCCTTTCACGCCAAAGGACTCGGTTACCCTCCCGCAGGATCACGTCCAGCTCCTTGAACTTCGAGTTCACGACAGAGCCTCGGACCGAGAACGCCAGCGTCAGGGAGCGTCCTTCAAGGGAACCGCCCAGAAGCTCCACCCTGAGGTCAGCCTTCGGTAGCGCGCACTCGACCTCGAACACCGTCAGGATCCCGTTCCTGCGAACCAGCCTGAACCGGTACGACTCGCCCGGTTCCAATCCTCGCAAAACGATGGTCACGGGCACTGTGCCCAGCTTCAGTGGGCGATTCTTCCCGTACGGACCTAAGAGCGAGCTCCCCTCGAGGACGTAGAAGGGGATTGGGCGGCCCCGAGCGTCCTCGATGTGGAGGGCTCCGGGTTCCTCAGACTCCACGCGGAGTTTGACCCAGTTCAAGCCGTAGTCCAGCACACGCGCGACGAGCCTCCCAGGCCGCACGTACGGAACGAGCCGTTCCGCCCGCTCGGGCTCCGCCTTGAGCACGAACTTGCGGTCACTGGCGATGACGAGGTCGCCGTCATACTCGACCAGAAGGACGACTTTAAGCGGGCCTCGCTCCGGCGGTCTCAGCCTGAACTCCTCGGATACTGTGTACTCTCCCGACGGGTACTGCTCCCTGTAAACCCTGTACGCAACGAGGTTTCCGTTGCCGTCGAAGACGGCCACGCTCACCATTCGCGCGATCGTGTTCCGGACGAGGAGCCGAGCTTCAACCCTCGTCAGCAGCTCGTCCCTGTTCGCGTCGTAGAGCAGTATCCGATAGGAGACTCTCTCGATGCGCACCCGTGGAAGCGCGTATCGGACCGCCTTCGAGTACTCGATACCTCTGGCGCTTTTGAAGTCAACTCGGATGGTTCCACACTTCTCCTTCAATCCTTTCACCAGGATGAGAAGCCTGCGGGCCTCGCTCACCCAGTACCACCAGTACGGGCCGTCCAAGGTCCTGTCGCTCGAGAGGATGTAGAAGCTGGCTCGTCGCCCGTTCACTATGATCCGGAATAGGCTTCCCCTGGCTGGCGGGATGAGCTCCAGCAGCACCCAGTCTTTACCATACATGACCTGCCTGAGCACCATGCTGCCGATGGGCAGAAGTGGCACGCCCACTATGACGTCGTTGTAATCGAAGTCGGACCAGTCCTCAAACCTGAAAACGACTTCGTAGGGCTTTCTATCGATCTTGAACGCAGGGTATTTTGGGTTTGAAGCAGCTTTGATCGTTACCTTGGTGTTTAGGGTATCAAACGCTCTCCGAACCTCCGGATACCGCAGGAGCTTCATAAGCGTCTGCCTCGTTCGCTCGTCAGAGCAGCATATATGATACGCACAGTCGAACGCCCAATACGCCACTACGACGCCGACGGCGCTCGGGTGAAATTCAACTGGGTACGGTGGGTAAATTCGCTTTGGAATTCTCCTTAGTATTGTCCTGAACTTTATCTCGCGTGAGTTACACAGCCTATAGATTGCCTTGGCTTCATTGTCTACGATGAAGACATCGTGGGTGAGCAGCGCCTCATGGTCTAGCCAGATCCTCGCCAGGTACAACACTCCTATTTTCTCTCCGTAGACGATGAACGGCGGTGCGACGAGCTGCACCTTACCTGGAACATCTATCACGCCCGCGAACCGATTCTCCCAGACGTCCACAACGTAAACCCTGTTCCCGGACCACGCAAGGACGTACCCCATCGGCTCGTACAGCGCGACCCTCGCAGCGGGGCCGGGCAGCTTGTGATCCCGGGCTAGGCGCACGCCGGAGATCTCTCCGACGTGATATCCGTCCCAAGCCCTGTAAAGCACCCAGTCGCCGGCCATGTCCAGAACCCTTCCGGGCACCCGGACTCGCAACGGTGGACCACCGCTCAGTGGGATTACCACGACGCTCCCCTCGCACGCAACCAGGAGGCGTCCGTCACCCAGTGACAGCTTCACGAGCTCGGTCGCGGGGAACTCGGCAAGGAGCCTCCGCCTTGAGACATCCCAGACCTCGACGACGAGGTCGCCGTCAACGGGTTCCAGGAGAGCCGCCGCGTACAGGTCGCCGGAGCTGTCGCTCACGGGTCCCGCGAGCTCGAGAATCCTCCACTCGCCCGATCTCAGCCTGTCGGACAGCTCATCGAGTCGCACCACCTCTTCGTGGACCATCGCCACGAACTCGGAGCCCTCGCGCGAGGCCACCCCACGGTACATGACGAGCGAGCTGGTGGTCGCCCGAACCGCGGTGAACCCGAGAGACGGTCCGCTCACTACGACGCTGATCAGCGACGCGTCGGGAGGAAGTACGACGCCCGACACGGGCTCCACTTCTAGACCCGAGCGCGTGACGCTAAGGGCGTACAGGCGTCCGGACTCGGCTAGAACCAGCCCGGAGTCGCCCGATGCTACCAGCGATCGTATGGGCTCCCCCCAGCCGCACGCCGGCGCAGACGAGGGCACTGGCCGGCGCCTGCGCGAGTGCCGCCGTGAGGAGGAGCGCGAGTAGGATGGGGCCCGCCGGACTTGAGGGCCTCATCCCGGCGGGCCCTCGCCCTCCTTCTACTCTCGCAATATAAAAGTTGCTTTTCTTCAGGAAGTGTAGAATCCGGGGGGATCGGACCAGCTCGGTGAACCTGGTAGCTGCGACCGCCGGGCGGTAGTTCCCGATGTCCTGACGCCCCGGGGCCCCGACGTCGGGCGCGATGACGAGGCGGGGTTCCGTCCTTAGGCGGTGGTGGGGCGAGCGCGGCTCGCGAGCCCGGCGCG
>Ga0256842_1001005_pt1 | contig 23900 bp, 11 predicted proteins | sample 4559240metaG_FD_185973 | JGI IMG/M metagenome (GOLD analysis project Ga0256842, IMG submission 185973) | Hydrothermal vent microbial communities from Guaymas Basin, Mexico - 4559-240 | ecosystem: Environmental > Aquatic > Marine > Hydrothermal vents | place: Mexico: Guaymas Basin | collected... | reverse complement strand
TAAAATTAACGAAAGTAATCATCGTATAATGGTTAGTGGGAGTAAAATTAGTATGGGAATTACATCTTAGAATTTAACAATCCAAGTTTTGTTGAGTTCTCAATTAAATTTAAAATCTTGAAAATAAAGATGTTAAAAATAGTCTTTTTCATCTTAAAAAAAAATGATAAAGTAATGATTTTTCAACATCATATAAATGATGATCTTGATCTCTTCTTCTTTATAAATTCGCTATTTGTTTTTGAAACAAACTTTTTTTGGGATTACTTTGTTTCTCAACAATATTAACAGGAACTAATTTTTTCAAAGTGTAACCTATAATCGGTTTTTTACCTCTTCCAGAACCTTCTCCATTTATAGGAATAAATTTACATGGTATTAATCCATCCAAATCTTTCTCTATAGGTGTCAAAATCTTTCTTTTAATATCTGCTAGTGTTTTATATTTAACCTGGAAGAAACTGTTTAATTCTTCTAGAGAATCAAAGCTTCTTTGCTTTGGAATACCTTTAGTATATTTATTAAATCTATTTAAAAGAAGGAAAACTCTAATTGCATGAGCATTTTTTCTAACTTTCATTAGCTTATCCAATTGCAATACCGTTGTATAATTATTATCTATGATTTCTTTTCCAAATAAATTAAACAATGTTGTATTCATAACTATTGTTAAAACTCCGTCAGCTACACTTGTTGCCGATATAAGTTGTACAAATCCTTTTCTTTTACCTGGGATGATATAATCAATTTGAGTTTTTCCCATGCTTTTTAAATTATCATATAATGCTCTACTTGTGATATTACAATATTTAGCTATATCTAAAAAATCCATTTCTATTTCAATTGAATTTTTGCCAATATCGATTATTTGAGCATTGTTATCTTCTCTTGACATATATAATAATATTTTTAAAGCATACACATCAGAAGCTTTTATTATACCCTCTGATATATCATTGTGTACATAAGCAATATTATTTTTTCTTTTTTCAACAATTTCTTTATTCATTATTAACCTTTAATACTCTCTATTATAAGTTAACCTATTTTAAATTATGACTTTATTGTAGAATGAGGTCATAATAAGGAAAAAAAGGTCATAATAAAGAATTATCTATTAATATATAATTAATGTTTTTTATAAAATTATAGGTAATTAGGCTATATATTAATAGATAATTCAAGCCAAAGACACTTATTCGACTATAAAATAGATGATAGTTCTATAAATTTATAAAATATCATAAAAATTATAGATTTTTATGATATACGAAAGAGGTCATAATATTCATACGAACTAGGTCATAATAAAAAACACCTAGTAGGTCATAATAAAAGGCCAAAAACCTAATAAAACCTCGATAAACACGAAGAAAATAGAAAAGTTAAAGTTTGCTTAAACCAATCCCTATAAGTATTCTTTCTATAAGTATTGTAAAATTTGTTATTAATATATCAGTATAAGTAGATTATTAAGAATGTAGTTTATGGATTTAATTCTAAAGAATTAAATGACCTTTTTACCATCCCTGTGATACAGGGAGATGAAGTACATGATACTAACTTAAAGTTAATTTGCATCAGATATAATCTAAAGTTCAAAAAACAAAATCAGTCTAAACACTATTCTATCATCACAAAGAATAACAAACCATTATACTCTCATTGTTATTTCAAAAGTCTTTAGACTAATAGATCTATAATATAAGATCTAACATTATATGTATCAAGATTTAATCATATTAATATTTTTAAATAAAAAGTAATGTAATATAATATGAGGTAAAATAAAAGATGTATAACGACTTTCTATGTTAGCAGCTTTCTTTTACTAACTAAATTAGTATTTAAGAAAATTCTAAAAATTTTCTAAACCAGCCTCTACGAAACCTTTTTATCCAAATCTATTTAGATATAATATACCTCTATTAGTTCTATAAAGGTATCAATTTAGCGAAATTATTGTTATTATGTATAAAGTATTGGATTTGTCTAAATGTAGTTATATATATGGTTGTATACTACATATTTATCTATATGTCATATTTACATTAGATTAATATTAAAATCATTATTAGTCTCTTTCCTAAGGTTTTTATAATCATAACTCAAATCATGATTTGGAAATTCTACTCGCTCTTTTATTAAACCATCTTGATGTTTGTTAAAAAAGGATATTAAACCTTCAATATTCGTAATTGAATTACTTCCATAATCCTTTAACTCTTCATATTTAACTCCTAAATTATGAAACATAGGGTAAACTTTTATATAATTTGAATTCTTATCCGCGAATATAGATCTAAAAATTGTATCTTTTAATACTTCTAGCATATTGTCTTTTAAATAAATTAATAAATTTTTAAATTCTTTTATTTCGGATAGAGTTTCTATATAATTTTCTAAACCAAATCTTTCATTAATCATAATATTAATAAGTTGATTGATATGTTTATCTTGATAATTGATAAAGGTATTACTTATCTGTTCAAAAATGTGATTTATTGTAAAAGCATTTTAAAAAGATATTTAATGTTAAAAGAATAATATTATATTACTCTTTTTAAAATTAAATTAAGCTTTTTTATGCTAATATATGATATTAACATAAAAAGGTAAGATTATGGATACTAATTTAAAAAACTTTGAAGCAATATGGTGTAATAATTCAGGAAATATATATAATGAATTATACCTCGATACAAATTTAAATAAAAATATTTTATTAAATTGGACTTCTGGAGCTGGTAAAGGTACTTTACTTAGAGGTTTAATATTATCATTATCTCCAAGATTAGATTACTCTATAGATGGAACATCATATAACGAATTATCGTCAAAGGTTTTATTATCAAATAAATTATCAGATATTGAAAACCATTGTACTATTAATGAATATAAAAATCAAGCTTTTGAAGTTATTAGTAATCAATTTAATCTTAATGAATTAAAACTTAAAAAAAGAAGTTTTGTTGGATTGGTCTATACTAATGATAATGACGAATACTTTGTGATATTAACAATGCCTGATATTACACAAGAAGCAAGGAAACTACAAAGATACTTTTTAAAGTTTGATGACAAGGAATCTTTTAATCTCTTTAGAAAAGACTTTATACATAATATAAACATTTCTCAAAAAAATACAGAAAATTCATTAGAAGATTTAATCTTTTCCATGAATATCAAGTCTTCTAAACAAACTTCGAGAAATCATTTAGTATCATCACTTTTTATAGATAAAAAAAGTATTTTTTATTCTGGATTAGATTTTAGTGATTATGATAAAAAAATTATATTGTCTATTGGGTTGGGAAGCTATGACTCTATTTCTTTAACTAGCACAGAAATTTTATCTGAGAAATTATCTAAAAAAGCAATAAAAGAAATTAAAGATGATGAGATTAAAAATTCATTATTATTATTAATACAAGATATTAACAACATTCAAAAGTCTAGAGAAAATGATGTTGATGTTTTAGAATCTATTACAACTAAGTTAACTAATCAAAATTTTAATTTTGATAAAAATGAAATCTCATTATTTTTAAAAACAATAAGTGAATATAATAAATTTATAAATAATAAAATCAATTCAATAGATTTCAAAGAAAATGAGTTAAATGAATCTTTAATTATCGTTAAAGATGATTTAAGGGAATTAAGTAACTCCTTCGCAGTGAAAAATAGTTCTCTATCTATTCAAAACGAAGAATTAAATTCTATAAATAAAATTATAGAATTATTTAGAACATTAGGTTTAGATAATGATGTTAATTATGAAGAAATCGTAAAAATTATAAATCAAAAAAAAGAGATTTTAAAGCAAAAAGATGATAAATTATTAGATCTAAATAAGATAGTCAATAATTCTAAAGAGCTTAAAGAAGAAAAAGAATCTATAATAAGAGTAACTAATAGAAAAATTGATAATATTTCTTTAAAGTTAAAAAGAGAAGATCAACTTTTAATTACAGAAGATAAAAAACTTATTTCTTTTAAAGAACAAAAAGAAATATTATCTTTAACTAAAAATGTAAATTTTAAAAACACATTATATATATATGAATATTTTGGTGATAAATTAGATTTAGATAAAAATATTGAAATATCATCTCTAAATATTGAAGATATTAATAATATAAATAATTTAATTAAGAGTCTCGAGAGATTTATTCCAAATGTATATTCTGAGATAGAAGATAACTGGAATGATCACTTAGAGTTATTATCTAAAGAAACTGAAGAATCTATCAAGAAAAATATAATAGATATTAAAAGTTTAATTTTAGATTTAGAGATTGAATTAAAAGAAGAAGAATCTAGAGTTAATAAAGAAAAATTAAATTTAAAAGACTTAACTAAGTCTTTTGAGAATCTTGATACTTGTAAAGATGAAATAATTCTTCTAGAAAAAGGAAAAATAGAAATAGATAATAATTTAGAACAATATAATAGATGTCTTAAATTTTTAGGGTCTATAGACCCTGAAAATTTAAATGACAAACTTAGATTAATAGAAGATAATATTAAAGAACTGAGAAAAGATATTATAGAACTTGAATTAAATATTATTTCAAAGGAAGAGGTAGAAAAAACAAGTTTAAAGGAATTAAAAGATATTGAATTAGAAAGAAAAGACTTAAAAATCTTTAAAATGGATAATACATTATTTAATGTCTTCAATGATATGGAGGATGAAGATGAAGATGTAGAAATTATTAATTACAAAGAAAGTTTTAATTATTTAATTAATAAACAATTAGAATTTATAAAAGATAAAAAAAATATAGAAGTGTTTTATGAAAATATTGTAAGAGACCTTACATTAAATGGACAAGAGACTTGGAAGGATTTTATTAAAGTTCTAAAAGCAATACAAAATGATTGGAAAGATATAAATGTCTCCTATTTAAAATTAATTATATTAAAATTAGAAAAAGATATAGATAAAAAATTATCAAATCATAAAGATGATGAAACTAATAATATTTCTAGTTTTAGTCATAACTTTAGATATATACCAAACTTAAAAAATTCCCTTTTTGGAAACTTTAAAAGAGAAATAAATATGATTAATACAAAACTAGATAAGATGAAATCTATATCTGGATATAGATTTCAAATTATATTTAAAAATAATAATATATCTACAGATGAATTATCTAGGCTGGATTCTATATTATCATGTATACCAAATTTTGCAAATAAAGATATTTATTTCGAAGATTTAGATATTTCTGATTGGAAAGAATTATTAGATATAAAATTAGTCAAGAATGAAGTATTAGAAGATTTAAAAGAAGTTTTCTTATTATTAATCAAAGAAATTGATTCTAACGATAGCATCAAAAAATATATTAAGAATAATATCGAAAGCTTTTTAAAGTTTGAATCTATTGGTGAAAATAATGAGAAATCTGATGCTAGTTCAGGAAACTTTAATTCAATAGTTTCTTATGGAAGAAGAGCTATGATAAATAGTATTAAAGATTTGTACACTAATACGAACATAATAAATATTCCAATCTTTTTTGATGAAATTAGTAAATCAGCAAAAGAAGATATTGTTAAATTATTTGAATCAAGTGTAATATCAGAAAGTGTTGGTTTTTATTTACAACAAGGTGATGTAAATGAAGAAATCAGAAGTAGATGTAATAATATTTTATCAATTCCTATTTTAAAAACTAATTATGAAGCATTAGGTTATAGTGAAAATAGAAAAATATTTAGTGTATCTAATATAAAAGAGGACTAGATGTTTTTTAAATTTCATAATGAAAATAAGATAGAAACAATAACATTTCTATATAATAATAAAATTATCTTTGAAGAGCTTGGAGTTTTCTTTGTAGATAAATTTACAAATATATATAAAGAAAATGGAAAAAACACTGATACTTTTTTAGCAAAAGTTAACTTTAAAATGAATAAAAAAGAATTAAATTCATTTATAAATAAAGTATCTAGTTCTACTAATTATCAAAAAGCTGGTGTAAAAGGTGATTTTAGAATAATAGCTAATATAATAAAAGATGAAAAATTTACTTTTGAATATTTAGTTAAAGTGATTCCTTTTATTATATTAGAATCCAATAATGATTTTATTATATTTGATAGAAATAAAGTTAATGAAATTTTTGAAGAATATACATCTATTTCATTTAAAAATCCAATAGAAGAAATAAAAACTTTGTTAAGTAGAATTGAATCTCAAAAACATGAACCAATTGATAATGATGGTGTTCTAAAACTAATTTCAAATAATTTAAAACTAGGTATATCTTTTGAGAAAAGTGTTAATTTTAAATTTTTTAAAGATAACAAATTTATTTCAAAAGAAATCAAAGAATTGATTGAAAATAATAATAGTATTAAATTTTTAAAAAAGAATGAAAGTTCGTTAAAAGGTATACAATCAAACCTAGCAAAGCATTTATATGACATTAGAAAAAGTATTCAACCATTAATTAAACAATTAGAAAGTAGAAGCAATACTATCTTAGAAATGGTAAAAAAGGAAGATGATACTGAAATTAAAAGAAAAATTATTAATAATTTTTATAATGATTTAAGGGATGTTAGACCTAATTTCTTTGGAAAATTAGAATCTAAAACATCAAATTTTATTAATGAATATAATCTAAGAGAAACAATTATTAATAGGTTCTTAGGGGTGATAATTTCTAATATCGAAGAATCAGGTAATTATTCAAGTAATGTTGAAGATGAATTACTTATTAATAGAAAACTTTTTAGAAAAGATATAGATAGTTTAATAATAATTTATAGAAATATATTTGATAAAATAAATGAAAAAAGAGAAGAATTAGAATTATTGAGATTATTTGATGATATAAAAAAAGAATATTTAGGAAATGAAAATGATTCTAAAAATATTATTAACAATAAAATTAAAAAGTTTTCATTAGATTTTTTTAATTATCATGATAATGAAAATAAAACTATTTTATTAAATCCAAAAAAAGAAGTAAAAAATAAATCTACTAATATATATTCATATTTAGAAGATACTAAGTATAGTTATGCTAATAGAATAGAGGAGACTTCTATCATCAATAAACCATTAACTATGGAAGAAATAGATAAACAAGATAAATTAAATAAACAATTAGAATTAGATGGAAGAAATGAAGAAATAAAAATTAAAAAAATTGCATCAATTGCAAATAATAGATTTAACATACTATTAAAAAGCATTATTGAAAAACAAAATAATGGTGATTTTAATAATATTAACTTTTTAATAGAAAAACAAATTGAATTATTTAAATTTCAGAATGATTATATAGACTTTCTAAATCTTAATGAATATCTAGAATTAGAGAAAAATTATATTTCATTAAAAAATGAATATGGAAATGATTTTCTACAAGAATTATATTGGTTTCAGGAAGAATATAATAATATTTTTAATTTAGATAAAGATGAGGAAAATTATAGTGAAATAAAATTTCAAATAAAGAATAAAATAAAGGATAAACTATGTCAAATGAAATAGAAGAATTAGAAGAACAAAAAATGATTAAAAATATATATGGAATAGAAAACTATATTGTAAATTTAAATAAGTTAATTAAGACTGAAAATGGGTTTGAGATTGTTGAAGATAATGATATAGATAAAATTTATGGTAATCCAAGATTTAAAAGTTATAATGAGTTAATTAAAAGAGATATGCATAAAACTAAAAATAATGATGCAATTGCTTTAAAAGTTTTAAATGAAGATTTTGATATTAGACATTATTTAAATAGAGAATCTGATTTAATTGAATTAATGTTTATTATTTTTAGTTTTCATACTAAATTAAAAAAAGTTACAAATGAAGATGTTTTTTCTAAAACAGAAATTCATGACGTTAAAAAAATAATAAATGAAACACAACTAAAAATAATAAAAGAATATGCATCTAAAAAATTATTTATTTTTTTAGATGATAATAAAAACAATGATAATTTTATTATATCTCCAATATTATTAGAATTATTTGATATATTTTTAGAAAAAGTCCAATTAGATAAAGAAGAAGGTGAAGGAATTTTTATTAAAGAAACTTTAAATAAACAAGAGATTGTTTCAAATGACTAAAAAAGATCTTCTTTTTAATATTATTGAATTTATTAAATATTTATCAAAAGAGATAGAATTTAAAGATTTATCATTATATCAAAGTAATTCTAATATATCTGTAAAAACATTAAACAAAAGATTATCAATTTTTAAAAAAGAAATAGAAAAATTAAATATTATAAATATTATAGCATTAGAATCTATTTTATTTAATAAACACTCTAAGGTTATTGAAATATCTAAAGGAAAAGATTATCTAGTTAAATGGTTAAGTAAATATATAGATGATCAAAGTAATATATTTACACCTACTAAAATACATGAATATGCATATATTCATGATACACATAATAATAGTAAGCTTGATGTAATTAAAAAAAAGAATAAATATATTTTATACAAAGAAAATAATGTAACTAAAGTTTTAGATTTATTTAATAGTAGTATAGATACTTTTAAAGATAAAAATATTATCATATTAGAAAATCAATATATTTTTGATTTATCTATAAAAGATTTAAAATTATATCTTGAAAATTTTAATATAGAAAATATAAATTTGGAAAATTGTATTGTTGTATATGGAGCAGGTAGTTGGATATCTTCTAAGAGAGATAAATTGAAGAGTATATTTAATAAAACTCAATACATATATTACTTTGGTGATTTAGATGATGAAGGTTATGATATTTATAGAACTTTTATGAATAATATAAATATTGAATCTGAATTTATTTTGCCTATTAAAAATAAATATATAGAAATACAAAATATTATGAACGAAGAGAAATATATTAATATAAGAAATAAAGAGAATAATTTTTATCTGAGTAAAGATAGATTATTATATCATTATATAAAAGAAGAATATAATATTAATAGTTTTAATAAATTATTTATTATAAATCAAGAATGTTATTTAAATTACTAATATTTGTTTAAGAGATATTTACTTTGTATGAAATATTAATATTCAGAATGATATATTTAACAAATATAAAAAGGAAAAATAAAATGAGTAATAGAAAAAAAATGTCTTAATTGTAATGGTGAGGTAGGGTTGATGTGAGTGTTCCATGTTCTCCAGATGATGTTATGTGGGTAGATGGTAGTGAATGTATGGAATTAGGTTGGAAAGATTGTAAATAATGTTCTGGAACTGATGTATTAGATAATAGTATTAAAAAAGTAGATACAAGTAAGTTTACTAAAAGTGAACTAGACGATTATGCTGACCCACTTAATCCAAATTATAGAGCAAAGTAAATTAACAGAGTAATATAAGAAGAAATTATTAATTATTTTTAATATGTATGTAAATATTAAAATCATCTTTATACATATATTCTAATATTATATATAATTTAATTATAAAGAAAAAGTGATTAAAATCATATCTAATAAATACTCTAAGGCTGTTGAAATATTTAAAGAAAAAGATTATCTAATCAAATAGTTAAGTGAATATATAGATGATAGCAAGCTTGATGTAATTAAAAAAAAGGAATATTATGGAAAATGATATAGAAGTAATAAATAAAGAGAAGTGTAAAATTATAGATTTATATACAAATCAGTTTAAATTAAAACATTCTATAAATTTTTATGATTTATCAACTGGTTCAGGAAAATCATATGGATTTTTTCAATCTATAAAAAAATATGTTGATTATAAAAAAGAAAATAATAAAGATGAAAAAACGATGTTTTTTTATGCAGCACCTATGAAGTCACATCTAAGACATGAAGAATCTATTAAAAAAATAAAATCTATCGATAATATTTATGTTTGTAGAATCTATGCAAGAAGTGAATTGTATTATAGTTTTAATATTGATTCTATTAGTTGGTATAAATCTAATACAAATATTTTAAATATACTAGAAGAATCAACATCTTTAACAAACAAATTAGATAATTATAAATATTTCAATAAGAAAAGTATAGAAGAAATTGGTATTTCACAAACTAAAGTCATTGCATTATCACTACTTTTTAGAACTTTTAATAAAAAAATTAGAGAAATAAAAGAAGCTTATTTAAATTATCAAAAATATAAATCAGAAGAAGATAATTTAAGTTATATCAATTATTTAGATGTGGCTATTAAAAATTATGATGCATATATTCCACATTTCATCGGTGGAATAATTTCACATTATAAAGAAAATAAATTAAAATATACAAAAACTAATAACTTGGAAAAAGATTTTTTATTAAAAATTATTTCTATTTATAATCCATATAGTATGATTGAATATTATGATAATGTTTGTTTTTTAATGACAAACCATAAGATAACTACTACTCAATCATATTATCATCAACAAAAGAAAGATGGTAAATGGATACAAAAATCATTTTCTGGGAAAAATCTTTTTGAAATAATTAGTGATAGAAAAGAATTCCCATTTAAATTAAAAGAAAATGATATATTTGCAAAAGATATAGAAATTAAAGTTTTACTAGATGAAGGAGACGAAGGATTTAGTCATATACTAGAACAATCTCTAAAAATTGAGAATTCATTTTATAATATACCACAATTTATACAAAGTTTTATTACAGAGTTTAATATGTCTTATACTGATTCAACTAGTAAAATATATGAATTTTTAAATAAAGAATCTATACAAGGGGCTCCAGGAATAAATGTTGCAACTCCAGAAAGAATTTTAAGAACTTGGATGAGAGATGAATTTGCATCATTAGTTAAAAACGAAGATAAAAAATCTATTTCTAAAATTATCTCAAAGAGTAAAGAATTAAAAAGTATTTTTACAAGTTTTAATACAAAAGTAGAATATGATGGAAGAAAACAGATTAATGCAGGTTCTGAAATTTATAAAATTATTCATGAAAAACTTGATTTAATTAATGTATCAAAAGAATCTTTAAAATATTTAATTGATTTACATCAAGACAATATTAAAGATATATATATGCATAAAGATTTATATGCAGAATATAGTGGTATTTTGTCACAAATATTTTATAAGCAAGACACTACTATGATTTTTACTAATAAAAAAGAATTATCTGAATTATACTTAAAGAAAAAAAGAGGGGCTTCTACATATATAGAAATTTCTAAAAATAAGAATAATACAAATAATATTAATTTATATGAGTACTTAACCATAGTTATGTTATTTTTAAATATAATAAGAAGTAAAGGTAAAAGAATAAAAGAAGTTTTAAATGACATTGAAAATAATAAATGTTTAAATTCTACAGAAAATTTACTTGCTATTAAGAATAAGATGAACAATATAGAATATGATATTCTTGATCTTGACAATATCAAGGAAAGTAATATGGACAAGGAAGATTTTGAAATAACAGAAGAATTTGTTTATGAGGAAAACAAAACTATTATTAAAATTAATAATTCATATGCTTATGAAGAAACCACTAGTAAAAATATTATTAAATTAGCTTTTGCATTTAGTGTTGGAGTTTCTTCTCCAGAAGAAACTATTTTAAAACCAATAAAAAGTAATTATCCAAAATATAATGTATTAATTATATCTGCAACAACAGGTTGGGAAAATGATTATATTTTTCAATTTAATATGAATTATATTAAAAGAATGTCCGAGAAGTTTTCTTTTATAACAAATGTTAATGATTCAAAATTAACATCTGTTATAAAGAATATTAATCATGTAAGAAAGAAAAAAGGTAGTATTTTTAAATTTGAATATAATAATTTATATACAACAAACATTATTTTTGATAAATTAAATCAAAAAATTATAACATTACTAGAAGATGAGGAAGAAAATAAGCTTAATCAATATAAAAAATATGAAATAAAACATTTTATTCAAATGTTATCTATGTTATTTAATGAAACAAATACCAGGGGTCTTCTAGGAATATCTCAAACAACAAGGTATATTAAAAGTTTTATAAAAAAAGAATTAAATAAAAATGATGTTTTATCTACAAATAAAAATATATTATTTAAAATAAAAGATTCATACTTTAAAAATAGTGATGATTTAGTTGTTGATTGTACGATAAATTATCAAGGAAAAGTAGAAACTATAACAATTATATTTTTTAAATCTAAAATTGATGATAAATATGAAGCATTTACAGGTAAAAACTTTGAAGATGAGTTTTTAAATACAACTAATAATAAAGTTTTAGTTTTTGGTGATTATAAAAATGTGAATAAAGGACTTAGTTTTAAACAAAAAATTAATGGAGTATCAAAAGATTTTGATACTCTTGTTTACTCAATGGATAGATATTACAAGGGTTTAGATTCTATTAAAGATGAAACAAAAGATATATTTAATTTAATAGTTAAAATGAGATATATAATAGAAAATAACTATAATGGATATACCATGAATAATATAAAGGAATTAGATATTAACAATGAATTTAAGAAATTCAAAGATGATATGAATCATATTTCATTTATAAAAGATATTTTTCAAGGTACAGGTAGAATAGAAAGAACAGATTCTAACCTTTATTCTAATATATATATTAACAATGAAACATATCAAAGAATATTATCATCATTTAAAGAGATTGAAATAGAAAATGAAGAAAAATTTAAAAGAGCTTCTCCCCTAAATCAAGAAATATATAAAGATTATAAAAAAACTTATGATGAAATGACTTTAAAAGAAAGTATTAAAGAAAAAATAATAGATTCTCAAGAATATTCAAACCAGATATTGTCTAATGAATTAGATAATATCTTATATGAAATCAATAATATTCAAAATAAAAAAGTAAAGTTTATATCAAATAAAATTAAAAAAGAAGTAATAAAAAAATGGGAATTAATTAGAGATGCAAATTGTATTTTAAATCCAAAATTATATATTGAAAATTTAGAAAAATCTAAATATTTTTCAAGTGAATTTATAAATTCCATATATTTGGATGAATCTTTTAGTAAAATAAATATATTAAAAGAGGATATTAATAAAATAAATTATTTAAATGAAAAATATTTTGTATCAGATATACTTGATTCTAAAAGAATTTATAATATCTTAGACATGTCTAGAATAAATAAAGTAATACATGCTTCGAATAAGAGTAAAATTGAAGGTGATTTATTACAAAAATATATAAAAGGAATGTCTTTTTTACAAAAAAATAAAATTGTTAATCCAATCTTTTTTCAAAGAATTTTAACAGCAACATTATTAGAAAATATATTGGTAGATTATATTAATTATTTTGATAATATAAAAAGTGATTTTATTGATGATTTAAAGATTTATAATGAAAAAGATTTTTTAAAGTATCCAGAAATATTTGAGTTGTTTGATACATATATTGAAAAAGATAATATTATTTTTTGTCTAGATGCTAAAAATTGGGGGAAAACATATGATATGATTGGATCAGAAAAGACTTTAATTAAATTAAAAGATAAAAAGAAAACTATGGAAAAACTTTTCCCAGATAAAGATATAAAATGTATATATGTTAATTTTGTTAATGATTCAATTGATGTATCTAAAATTGAAAAAGAATATAGTAGTTGTTTTTTATTTGAAATAATAAAAAGTAATAAGAAATCAGATTCTGGTTATGAAGTAGAAATTTCAAGATCACTAAGAAATTTATTAATAAAAAATGAAATTGAGGAAAAATAATAATGGAAACACTAACAAATAATATAAAAATAGATAATGAAAATGATTTAATAAATAAATTAATTGAAAACATAAATGAAAGTGAAGATTTTGGAGAATATAATTTTGGACCATTAGACTCTAAATATAAATATAAAAATAAGATTAAATATAAATTAATACATACCCATTTAAAGAAAAAACTTGGTCATAATTTATATTTATTAGATATAACAAAATTAAAAAAGACAAATAATATTACTGTCTATTGTTTATTAAATAAAAATGAAATTAAGAATTATAATAAAATAGACATAATTTCTCTTAAAGTTTGGGAGAAAGAAAAAATTATTGAGATTTTAATGAAAAATATCATTTATAATAATATTATAAATGGAGAGACAGAAAAAGAAGCTAAAAGAAAAGATATCATTCAACAAAATGGTGAATTAAATATTTATATTAGCGAATTTCAATCAAAAAGAATATTGTACATTGATACATTATTATTAAATATTAATTATTCTTCTGAATTTAGGACTATTTCTTTTAGCCTCAAAAAGAGGACTTTGCCACTAAATTTAGATAATATTAATGATAAGAAAATTAAAACATCATATAGTTTAGAAGAAGTAGATCAAATTATATTAAATTTTGATGATTTGAAACATAGTTTAGGAAAAGCAGATGCAAGAAAATCAAAAATTAAATTTTTTACATTTAATAGATTAAATATAAAAGAAACAAGAGTTTATCATTTAACATTATTATTGAATAATTTTATAGATTTTTTTACTAAATCAAATATTAAATTTGAAAGAATATTGTTTAATCCAAATAAAAAAGAGTATATTTCCTTCAATCAAGAGCTTCCTATAAAAAAAGAAGTCATAGTTATAAATAATAAAAAATGTAAATTTACAAACTATGAAAAAAAGTCAATTAAACTTGCTTTTGAATTAAAAAATATTAAATTTTCATTTTATAAAAATGGAAGAGTTATTACATTAAAAGATTATGAAGATTTAAGCAACAAAAAGGATTATAATTTATTATTTATCAGCGATACACATATTGAGGAAATTAATGAAGATTTAAACTACAATATTCAATATTTAATATTTAATATAACAGAAAAGAAACAATTAATAACAGGAGATTATGATTTTTATACATATTTTAAATATAAAAATTTACAATATAAGAATAGTAAACTTTCTTATCAAAATATTATATTAGAAGATATTAATAATAATGAAATAATAAATATAGATAATTGTGATGATATTACATATAAATCTATTTTATCAAAGCAAAGAATAGATATCATTAATAATGCTATCTCTTATAAAAGAATAGATTATAAGATTAAAACAACTCCAAAATTCGATAGAGTAATACAAGAAATTAAAATAAAGGAATTATTATCAAGCTTTTCTACAATTAGTATTGATAATCTAGAAGATAACCAATATTCGGCTTTATATGTTTTTTCTAAGTATAGAAATAAATCTAAAAAAGAAACTACCAATGTTATTGTTGAACTAGAATTTGAAATAAAAGATAAGAATTTGTTCATATCTTCAATCAATAATAAATCAATTATAGAAATTAAAGAAAAATATTCATTTTTAAAAAAAGATGCTAATGATATAAAATTATTAGATGAACAATTCTACTTAATAGATAATAAAAATAACCAATATTTAAGTTATTATACAAATAATAATTATATTCCACTTATTATTGGTTCTAATACAAAAGATTTAATTGAAGAAATTAATGTTGCTGAACAATCCAACACTAATTTAGTAAAAAATAATAAAAACCCAATATTACCGTATTATGGTTTGAGTCAAACTGGGATTAAAAAAAATAAAAGTGAAAGAAATTATATTTATATTCAGAATCATAAAGATTATTTTGAATATTTTGTACCATCTATACAAAATGAACCAGCATTTCAAACAAATGCTAATTTAATATATAATGGTATAATAAAAGATTTTAATAATAATATTGTTAATGATTATGAATATAGTAATTTGTATAATTTATTTTTTAGAACAATGACACAAAATATCATGTCAAAAGATAATAATAAAACTAATTTATTTGAAAAATTATTAAAGGTGAGTATTTTTAATTAAAAATAAAAAGGACTCATTATAAATCATTTAAAAGACATAGTTTAAACCATGTCTTTTAAATTACTTTTTAAATCATCTATAATCTTAGTATTAGTACTTAATATAGATATTTCTCTTCTAATATATAAATTATTATTAACGATTTGAGATGAATTCAATTTACAATTTGGATAATAAGCATGACTTAACCAATTGAAGGAGCCAATGACTAATATCTTATCATCAATTAATAATATTTTCTCATGAGTATGAATTAATCTATTATTCACTTTTAAATTATATTTAAAATCATTACCTAATAAATTTTTATATTTTTTAATTAAATCTGTAGCATCTTGTTCTTCATTTTTATTTTTATTACCAAAATAACCACTGATAATCTCGACTTTAATATTTTTATTACTTTTTTTCAATTTGTTAATAATATCAAATTGAATACTCTCTTTTTTATAAGAATTACTATATTTAATCCAAGGACTTATTATTAAAATAGATTTTTTAGCATTATTAATTAATTCTTCAAATTCTTTAATATGATCACAAGTAAATAAGATCTTATCTTTATTTTGATAATTTTCAATAATGGAATCTTTATTTTCTATATCAATTTCACCATTTATTTCTTTTATTAAAATTTTTGTAGTTTTAGAATCTAAAGTTAATCCACTAATTTTAATATGATTATACATTTTCTCTAAATAGCCACCACTTCTCTCTATTTTATTTAGATTTCCAACTAAAATAAATTGATTTTTAGCTCTTGATATTGCCACATTTATTAAATTAGGCTCATTATTAATAAATGCTGTAGACATATCTCCAGTTAATACTGTACTAAAAATTATAACTTTAAATTCAACACCTTGGAATTTGTGAACAGTTCCTATCGAAGCTCTATCAAAACTATGATTTAGTTTTGATTTAAATTTATTTATTAGTAGTTTTTCTTGATCTGCATAAGGTGTTATAATACCAATATCCGTTTTTAAATTATATCCACTTTCACTTAATTCTTTTAGAATATCTTCTATTTCATTAATTTCATCTTGATTACTATTATTTAAACCTTTTGTACCTAATACATTAACAGCAATATTATTTTTTCCATAATAATTATTTAGTTCAATACTTTTCTCTGGAGATAGGGGTATTGTTTCTATTTTCATTTTTTGATAATTAGCAACCTTAACAAACATTTCGGCAATATCTTTTTGACATCTTCTATGTTCATCAAGAATAATACCATCTCCAATATCAAAAGCATTACCTGTATCACAACCTGCTGCTCTATGGTATGCTGTTACTGTTAAAGGATAATATCTACTAGCTAGATTTGGCTCTTTAAATATATTTTCATAGTAATTATTGTATTCTATTTCATCTTCGCTTTTTAAAGCTATTACAGGAGGTATTTGAGCAGGGTCGCCAACTATTATAGCTTTATTAGATTTATACATTAAAGTTGATATAGATTGAATAGTAGCCATACCAGATTCATCAGATAAAATTAAATCTAGAGGTTTAACTTCATCTATCAAATTAACATTATGTTTTTTACTATTTATATTAAAAGAATATAAATACTTTTTAAAGAAATTATTTGAAGAGCTCAATGTACTTGTTAATATTGGATAAACTAATGAAATATCATTAAAAAATTCTTCAAAATTTGGTTGTGATTTTTTACTTAGGTTTTTAAAGTCTTTTAAAACATCATAAATCCAATATTCTAGATGCTGTATTACTCTATTTTTATTTCTTAATGCAGTCATTCTGTTATACTCTAAAGATAATTGATATAATTCATAATTTTCTTTTATTTTAGATAATCTAAAATAATCCCCATAATTATAATTAAATTCTTTATATTTTGATATTTGTTGAATATTAAAGTCTAAAGAATCAACAAATTTTTTGTTCATTAATAGATTTATTAATTTATATCCTTGGCTTAATGATATATTATTTGAACAATTATCAAATTTTTGGATATTTTTCTTAAGTAATAATTCAAATTGTTCAATATTATCTATATTAAGTTCTTCAAATATTTCTATATCAGAATTTAATATTAAATTTTTTATTATTTTTTGCCTTGGTTTTCCAAGAAACTCAAATTTAAAAAAAGACATTTTATTTATTAACTTAATTGATAATTGAACTTCATCTAATAAGAATTTTAATTCTTCTTTTATTTTTAAACTTGTTTTATCTTTTACTCCAAATTGAGTCTTTATATTTTTAAGTATTTCAATTGTAGTATATAAATCTGTTAAATCATAATTCTCTAAATTATTTAATTCAAATTCTTTTTTAAATAATAAGAAATTAGAAATTATATCATTAATACTCAATTTGGAAGCATCTTCAATATCCATTATTATTTTATAATTTCTATAGAATTCTTCATAATTTATCAAAAAATTCTGCTTTTCTTTATCAAAATTATTTTTAATTGTTAATATTTTATCTCTCAAGTTTTCATGTTTAAATTTATTATATTCTGTATTTGATAAAAAAGTTATATATTCTTCTGCTCTACTAATAGATTTATTTATATTGTCTTTTTTACCTCCAATAAAATATAAGTCTTTAATTCCAGTAAATTCATCTCCACTAGTAAATCTTTCAGTAACATTATCAACAGCTTTGTTGGAAGTAGAAGTTATAAGCATTTGATTATTATGAAGCTCACCATTAATATTATTTAAAGCCTTCTTAACAATACTATTTGCGATAATAGATAAGAACAATGTTGTTTTACCTGTTCCCGGAGCACCTCGAACAGCTATAAGATTATTCTGGTTTTGCATAAGACAAGCCTGACCTTTAGCTAAAGGGAATTTAGGATCAAAAGAACCATACCAAATATTATTATTTAAATTATTTAATTTTTCATTTATATTTTTCTCTGAAACATTAGAACTGTTTAGTAAATATTTGTTAAACAAACTATCCTTAGGAATATTAGGTAAATCTTTTATTATTTCTAATTCATTAATTAAAGACTCATTAAAATTAGTATCTTCTAAAGTATGATGAAAAAATCCATCATCTTCAAATTCAATTTCAATATTTGGATTATCTAATTTCTTTTTTAAAAAATCTTTAAACTCGTTTAAAGATTTTGAGAAAGAATCTTTTTCTATAGATTTATTTAACAAACTACAAATAAGACTATTTATTGATTGATTTTTAGGCAAGTTTTCAATAGATATATTAAATAATTTTTTCAAAATTGGATTTAATATATTAATATTATTAATTTTATTATATAAATCTATTTCAATTGGTCTGTTTGTAAATATATCTTTTTTAAAACTTGTTAATTTTATTGAGATTAGTGGTATTAAATATTTTAATTTTTCTTTTTTTTCATTTAAGATAGTTAAACTAATTATGGGTAATAATAAATAGAGATTATTAACATCTTCACCATTTTGATTTTTTAAAATTCTAAATTTATTATCTTTATCATATTTATTATTAATAACTTCTTTATTTCTAGAGTCTAATATGATGATATTTGGATTATTTTGATTAAACCTAAAAAATGTTCTATCATCAATAATACCTTTATCTATCTTGTATTTAACAAAATCTTCTAATTTTAAATATTCAACCCAACTGTCTAGAATTTTTTTTGATTCGTTATTCATTTATATTCCTTATTTATTATTAAACTTTAAGTTAAAAAGTTTAATAATAAATAAGGAATATAAATTAAAGATATAGTTAAAATTTAATTTATTGGTACGAGAATATAAAAATGGAATCAAGGGTTTATATAATATACATGAGTAAATAAGAATATAATAATCAACAACATATGCAAAATTTTAAAATTCTTTTTAATTTCATAAACCCCTAAACTAAGGGGTTGTTAGGTTGTTTTAGTTGTTTTCAAAACAACCTAAATTTTACAACCTTAAAGTAAATTTTAGTGTTTGAAATACTTAATAAACACCTAAAACACCAAAACTCATTAAGTGTTTGCACCTAGAAAACACTTATTATCTAGGTGTTTCAAAACACTAAAACACTAAATTTTAATAACACCTAAAACACTTAAAAAAACAACCTAACAACCTACGAAACTTAAAGTGATTTAAGCTTGACAAATTAAATTTTCTTATGATACAATTCTTTATAAATTAGAAAAAGGATTATTATGTATTATGTATATCTATTAAAACAAAAAGATAAAAATAGAATAAAATTTGGAGAAACTATTAATTTCAAATCTAGAGTTTTAAAATTAGAAAAGGAATGGGGAAAATTTGATGATGACTCAGTCCTCATTAAACTAAATAAAATTAATCATAAAAGTCATTTATCATCATTAGAAAGATCTATACATAAATTCCTTCCATTAAATTTTAAAAAATTAAGTCTTCCTAAGAGAGATGGATTTAATGAATTTTATGAATATTCTATAGATATTGAAAATTATATAATTAATTCATTTTTTAACTTTATTGAAGAGAGATATAATATTAATGATGCTTTAAAATTAGATTTTAAAGTTGACTTAATTGAAATAAATAAAGATAAATTGATTCTTCCTAAAAAACTATATAATCTTAATAGTGAAAAGATATCTTTCATTGAAGAATTTTTAAATTTAATTATTGTCAATAGTAAAAGTAATAAAGAAGATAGTTTTACATTAAACCTTAATATAAATAAAATTCTTTATGATTTATTTGATAATAAAGATGATTTTTTATATAACGAAGATATATTGGAAAAATATCTTTATTATAAAGGTATTAAGACTTTTGGTAAACTAGATATGGATACAAAACTTAATTGTTTTATAATAGTTCCACCAAAAGAAGATTTAAATAAATTATTTAATAAATATAATATACAAAAAAAGAAAGATTTATACTGGAATGATTACTTGGGCCAAGATTTAACATCAATTAATTCTATTTTTTATAAATATTGTACTGAGCATCATATTAATAATTTAAAAAAGAAAGATTTAATATTATTAAAAGAGAGTGTTTATCCATTTGGAAGCTCTAAAATGATTGAAAAAGACTTTATATTTAAACATATTGGCACATTGTCATATTCCTTACTTCCAAAGTATGAATGCATAGAATATGATAAAGATGAATACATTTTAGAAGAAGTTAAAGAGGAAGCAAATAATGATTTTTGCAATAGAAAATATAATATTCTAGATGATGAATTTACTTTTTATATTCAATATTTAGATGAATATGAACTACATCATACTCATAATAATATTTCTCTATATTCAAATTTTGAAAAATATATATTTAATATATTAGAAATTGCAACGTTAAATGAAACTAATATATTAATTGATTATAGATATGATGAGAATTTTAGAAAAAATTTTAATAAACTTAAAGTTGAAAAACCAGAATTATTAAATTATTTTACCGAAGATTTTTTTGGGATAACTAAAACAAATATCTCTATGGAGATGATAAATTTAAGAAATGAACTAGATTTATTTGAATTTTCAAATAAATCATTAAACAGGAGTAATATAAATAATAGAGAAGTATAAAATAGGAAGATTTAACGATTTCCTATTAATCAAAACTAATATGTTAAAGAGAATAAAAAATTAATAAGAGAAACAAAATATTTAATGCTAAAAATAAAAGATAGAATATATTCACTTTAAGTATATATTAATATTTAGAATGATATAATTATCTATAATAAGTTAATTACTTTGATAAGGGATATATTTTGAATATAAAACAAATATTATTAAATTAGATAGAAAAATTATTACAGACAGAGATGTTTATAATGAATGATGAGAGTAAGGTTGTTAATCAATTTTAGCTAATTAGAATTCGAACTAATATTAATTGAAATATAAAAAGGAAAAATAAATAGATGGATGAAATATATTTTACAACTATAAACCTCAGAGACAGAGGTTGGACATTAGCTTTAATAATAAAATTATTACCAAACCATGATAAAGAATATAAGGATCCAACCTCTGCTTCTGCTGTACCAGAAAAACTTTATTTAAAAAGTAAAGTTTATGAAGAAGAAAGAAAAATTTTGTCTTTTTTTTCCGATTATTAAAAGTAAATTAAATTAAACTAAAATTAATAATAACTTAACCATTTTAGATAAAATTAAAATATCTGAAAAAAATTGATGATAAATTATTAATATTCTAATATAACATATATAGAATTAATACAAAAGAACTTACTTTTAAATATTTAAATGATATATTCTAATATAACATATATAGAATTAATACTCTTCAATAGTGTATATTTTATTACTAATATAATTCTAATATAACATATATAGAATTAATACCTAAGTATATAGGTGGTTATAAAAACAAAATTATTAAATATTATAGATTATACCGTAGTTTTTCTTAGGTAAACATTAAAATTGAAGAATATAGGCTATAAAGGGTTTGTATTGTTTTACCCAAGAAAATTATAAAGATTCAATAATTGAAAAAGTTAATGTTTTTAATAATAAATTGTATGAATCTATAGAAAAATTGTCTAAAGATTTAGATATTTTCGAAATAGAAATGTCAAGATAAACTTTACTTAAAACTTTATAAAAACAAATAGAGTAATTTATAAAGATAATCCCTTTGATATATAGAATTTATGTTAAATTCTATATTTAATCTTATAATTAGAAATTATAAAAGGGAATTATAATGAAATTAGTTAAAAAAGAAGAAGTATTAAATAGTGAGATAAGTAAAGGTTTTGAAACAATTCCAAATCCAGAAACAAAAAGATTTGTAATAAAAATACCAAAAATAGATGATAAGTTTTTGGATGATACCTCTCATATTGTAGATTGGGAAGGTAAACCAACTGGAATAAATAAAGGTTTAATCTTTCATAATGGAACAGATGCAGCCGATCAATTAGTTGAAGCTAATGGAAATGGAATAATGATAATAAACAATGTATCAGATGTTCAATCAAAAAAATTACTTGAAATGACGAAGCTATTAGATTCTATTAGTGGTGAAAACTATATAAATAGTTTTAAAACTCTTGTTAAAAAAATGGATTCAATAGGGTTTGTTGATAAATACAATTCAACAATAGACTATATGAATAAAAATCTTAGAAAGAGTCCAGACTCTGATACTTATGTAAGAACAAATGATGCTATGGTTGCTCATGTATCAATGGAAGATATGATTATAGAAGGTGCTGGAGGAACATCACTTAGTATTCAAGATCCAAATCAAACTGATATGAAATATAATGTTGTTGGTCATCAAGTAAATAAAGGAGATGTAATTCTAGAAACAGAAGATGGCTTTAGAAAAGTTGATAGAAAAGTTTTTGAAGAAACATATTTAAACACTGATGGAAATAAATTTAAACCAGAAGATTTAGATAGTCTAGATAAAATAGGAAGTATAAGTGAAGTTTCAAAACCAACAATTTTGAAATTAATACATATAGATGAAAAAAATCCAACTAGAAAAAGAGAATTTTCTTTTGAAATAAATTCAGAAAAAGACTTAAATAATATTTTAGATTTAGCTATTAAAAATAAAATTCCAGAGAATAAATTAATTTCATTAATTCAAAATGGTGATTCTGAATTAGGCATAGACAAAGCTAAGATAACAAGTTATAAAATAGTAGGAGTTGATCATGCTGTTGATATTATAGGCGTTGTATTTGATGATGACATTATAGAAATACCATTAATAGAAAGACTATTTGAACCTCTGGGTCTTGCTCTTCCTGGAGGATTTATTGATATTGGAGAATCATATAAAGATGCTGCAAAAAGAGAATTCAAAGAAGAACTTGGTGCAAATATAGATTCTGACTTTTTTTCAAATACAAAGCTTTATCATTCAAAAGACGAAAATGGAGAATTATATGACGCAAGAGGAGAAATAACTACTCAAGCTTTTGTTGCTGATGTTAGTAGGAATAATAATTTTACAGCTGGAGATGATGCTAAATCTTTTTCTATGTTTAAAGTAGATTTAAAAGATTTAAATAGGGAAGAAATGATA
>Ga0256842_1001004_pt1 | contig 23913 bp, 17 predicted proteins | sample 4559240metaG_FD_185973 | JGI IMG/M metagenome (GOLD analysis project Ga0256842, IMG submission 185973) | Hydrothermal vent microbial communities from Guaymas Basin, Mexico - 4559-240 | ecosystem: Environmental > Aquatic > Marine > Hydrothermal vents | place: Mexico: Guaymas Basin | collected... | reverse complement strand
GAGGTAGTCCACGACGTCGTCGTCCGCCGTAAGGGGGTTCGAGGAGGTGGCGGCTATCTCGGCGCCGAGCTCCCTAAGGGTCAGCGCCAGGACGGCCGACTTGGCCTCGAAGTGCAGGGATATGCCGACCTTGAGCCCCCTGAGGGGCTGTTTCTCCAGCTCCCCGCACCTGAGCTCGTTCAGGACGGGCATGTGGTCCCTGGCCCACCTGACCTTCTTCTCCCCCAGTTCGACGCTCACGATATAGGAGCGGCCCCGCCTACCTAATCTTTTTCTACTCTTCCCCATAGGAGGGGCGATGCCGAGGCTCGAGTTCGAGAGTCCCAGGGACTACTTCAACCACTTCCAGAGGTTGGTGAGGCTGGAGCGCGAAGAAGAGATAAGGTTCTACATGGAGGAGATCAGGAGGCTGCCCGGCTGGAAGAGGGAGAGGCTGGGGAGGGCGATCCTGGGCCTGAGGGCCAAGTTCGAGGGCGAGGGCCTCGGCGGGAGGTACCTCTACAGGCTCATGAAGATCCCCCCTTCCCCGCTGCCGGACACCGAGATCTCCCCCGGGGACGTGGTCCTGGTGAGCAGGGGGAACCCGCTTAGGGAGTCCCTGGAGGCCACCGTCGTGGAGAAGAGGAGCCACTCCCTGCTCCTGGCGCTGGACGAGAGGCTGCCCAGGTGGAGGGGTGACCTGAGGATCGACCTCTACGTCAGCGAGACGACCTTCGACAGGATGCTGGCCGCCCTGAGGGCTGTCCTGGAGGGGAGGAACAGGTTCCCCACGGACGTCCTCCTGGGGAAGGGGGAGGTCTCATCGGGCTCCGAGCCCTTCGAGCCCGAGAACAAGCTCCTGAACCAGGCCGAGAGGACGGCGGTCTCGATGGCCCTGGGCTCGGGCCCGGTCTTCATGGTCCACGGCCCCCCGGGCACGGGGAAGACCGTGACCGCGGCGGAGATCGTGGTCCAGTTGGTCAGGAGGGGTTACAAGGTCCTGGCCACCGCGGACTCGAACATCGCCGTCGACAACCTCCTGGAGAGGCTCATAGGTAAGGTTAGGGCCGTGAGGATAGGGCACCCGGCGAGGGTGATCCCATCCCTGAGGGACCGGTCCCTGGACGTGATCGTGGAGAGGAGCCCGGAGTACGAGGAGGTGAGGAGGCTCAGGGAGGAGGCTGCGCGCCTCAGGGAGGAGCAGGAGAAGCTACTCCGCCCTTCCCCCTCCAGGAGGAGGGGATTCTCCGACGAGCAGATCATGAGGCTGGCCCGCGTGGGGAGGGGATCCAGGGGCCTGAGCGCCGAGGAGCTGAAGTCCATGGCCGCCTGGCTCTCCATCCAGAGGCTCCTGGACTCCATCTACGGGAGGATCTCGAAGATCGTGGAGAGGCTGGTGAACGACATCTTGGGGGAGGCGGACGTGGTGTGCGCCACGAACTCCGGAGTGGGCTCCGAGCTCCTGCACTCCATGCAGTTCGATGTGGCGGTCGTGGACGAGGCGACACAGTCCACGGAGCCCTCGACCCTGATACCGGTCCACAGGGTGGAGAAGGCGGTCCTGATAGGGGACCACAGGCAGCTCCCCCCGACGATCCTCAGCATGAGGGCGAAGAGGGACCTGGAGCTGACCATGTTCGAGAGGATGATCAAGCTCTACCCCCACGCGAGCACCATGCTCAGGGTCCAGTACAGGATGAACGAGAAGATCATGGAGTTCCCGAACAGGAGGTTCTACGGGGGGCTCCTGGAGGCCCACGAGAGCGTCAGGAACATCGTCCTCTCGGAGATCACCTCGAGGCCCACCAGGTACCCAGCCATCCTGGACGACGAGCCACTGGTCTTCGTGGACACCGGGGGCCACTTCCCGGAGAGCCAGAGGAGGGGGAGCACCAGCCGGGAGAACGTGGGGGAGGCTGAGGCCGTGGCCCGCATCGTCAGGGAGCTCCTGGAGATGGGCGTCAGGCCCCAGGACATCGGCGTCATAACGCCGTATGACGACCAGGTATCCAGGATCAGGTCCCTGCTGCCCGTGGAGGGCCTGGAGGTGAAGAGCGTCGACGGCTTCCAGGGGAGGGAGAAGGAGGTAATAGTCCTCTCCTTCGTCCGCAGCAATCCGGAGGGCGAGGTGGGCTTCCTCATGGACGAGAGGAGGCTCAACGTGGCCATAACGAGGGCGAAGAGGAAGCTCATAATGATAGGGGACTCCAAGACCCTCTCCAGGCACCCCCTCTACCGGGAGCTCGTGGAGCACGTCGCGTCCAGGGGCAGGGTGGTCAGGTGGATGGGCTTCCCTACCTGACCCCCCTTCCGAGGAAGGAGACGGCGTATACCGCGGTCAGGATGAGGCCTATGATCCCCGAGATGGGGAGGTTGACCGCGTAGCCCAGGGGGAGGCTGACGGTGGAGGCCCCCAGGGAGATGGCGAGGGTCCTGAGGAAGAACTGCCTGGCGCTCCTGGCCCCGAGGGAGGCCGCAGCAGGGGGGACTATCAGGATCGCGTATACCAGGATCATCCCAATCACCCTGAGGGCGACGACGACGGCCATGGAGGCCATGAGGTAGACGACGAAGTTAGAGAGCGCCGGCCTCACGCCCAGGGCCTCGCTCCCCTCGGGGTCCAGCGAGGAGAGGACGAGCCTGTCCCTGAAGAGGGAGAAGATGAGGAGCGTGGCGGAGGAGAAGAGGAGCATGTGGGCCAGGTCCGCGGGGCCCACGGACAGGGGGTCCCCGAGGAGGAGCGACCAAGCCTTTACCGCGTAGTCCCTGATGAGGTAGATCAGGATGACCGCGAGGCTCATGCTCATGGAGAAGAAGACCCCTATCGCCGCCTCCTCCTGGGCCCTGCCCATCTTGGTCGCCAGCGCGAGGGAGGCGCTCCCCAGGAGGCCGAAGAGGAAGGCCCCGTAGTACATGGGGAAGTTTAGGAGGATCCCCAGAGCCGCGCCCGCCAGGGTAGCGTGGGCGACGGCGCTGATGTAGAAGGTCGAGCCCTTGAGGACGATGAGGCCCCCGACGGTGGTGGACATGACTGCCGTCAGGGCGAGGGAGAGGAAGGCGTAGACCAGGAACATGGGGACCTCAAGCATGCCTATCACCCGAGATGACGTAGGTGCAGCCACCGACCTCCGCGACCACGACCTTGCTGCCGTAGAAGGAGGAGAGGATCTCGGGCCTGCAGACCTCGGCAGGGGTTCCGAGGGAGAAGACCCTCCGGTTGAGGAGCATGATGGAGTCCGCGAGCCCCACCAGGTCGTTGGGGTCGTGGGTGACCATGATGATGGTCTTCCTCCCCTTCATCTCCCCCAGGAAGTCCAGGATGTCCCTCCTCGTGGGCGCGTCCACAGCGGACAGGGGCTCGTCCAGGAGGAGGAGCTCCGGGTCCCCTAGGAGGGCCCTCGCCAGGAGGATCCTCTGCTGGGTCCCCCCGCTGAGCCACCCATACCTCTTCTTCTCCAGCTCTTCCGCCCTGAGGCCCACGGCCTCCAGGACCCTCTCGATCTCGCCCCTGTCCCTGATCCCCTTGACGGAGGCGGCCAGCTCCAGGACCTCCAGCCCGCTCACCGGCAGGTCCAGGGACATGGTCTCCCTTTGGGGGACGTAGCCTATCCTGTCCCTGGCCGCCTGGGGCTCCCTACCCAGGACGACCACCCTACCCCTGGAGGGCCTAATCACCCCCAGGATCGTCTTCAGGAGCACGGTTTTTCCCGCCCCGTTGGGACCGAGGATCCCCATGAACTCCCCGCGGTCCATGGAGAAGGAGATGTCCTCCAGCACAGCCTCCCCTCCCAGGACCACGGTCACGTCCTCCAGCCTCAGTGCCTCCATCTTCCCCACCCCGCGATGAGAGCCGTCCCCGCCACCAGGACAGAGAGCGCCCCGGCCACCAGGGGGAAGGGCGAGGCCTCGGGGGCGGCCCCTCCCTGCCCCCCGCCGAGGAGAACGTATGCGTTGAACAGAATGAGCTCCAGGACGTCCATGTCGTCCCAGGGCTGCAGGAGGGCGATCCTCACCATTTGCGCGCCCGCGTCGGAGGCGATGAGCTCGGCCGCCTGGTCGGCCGGGCCGACCCCCCTCTGGGACATGGCCGAGACCACCAGGTAGCCCTCCGAGGCGAGCTCCTCCGCCCTCTCCCTGTCCGGCGGGGAGGGCGGGAGGTCCGGGGCCCTGCTGAGGAGGAAGATGGCCTCCTCCGGGACCCCCATGGCCAGGAGCTGGTACACCACCCCGGGGACCGCCGCTATGTACCCGGGGTAGGGCATCCTGGAGCCTATGACCCTCAGCCTTTCCTCCAGCTCCTCCAGCTCAGAGAGCAGGGACTCTAGGTTTCGGGAAACCTGGGGGAACCTGGGCTGCAGGACCCTGGCGACCTCCTCGGCCATGGAGGCCAGGTTCTCCGGGAGGAGCCAGGAGCCGTGGAGGCCGCCCTTCTCTGAGATCCTGGACAGGGACTCCATGAGCTCAATCCTGACGCAGTCCTCCCTCAGGGCGTCCATAGAGCCCTTGAGGAAGGGCTCGAGCCCGAGGTACAGGAAGACGTCGGCCTCCCTCAGGAGGCCCAGGTCCTCCCTCGTCAACTGGTAGGTGTGGGGATCGAAGCCGGGCTTGATGATGTAGTGGACCTCGACCCCCGGGCCCAGGAGGGTGGAGGCCAGGTCCGCCAGGGGCTTTATCGTCGCCACCACCACGGTACCCGACCCCTGGACCGGGAGCGCGAGGGCGACGACGGAGAGGGCCAGAATGACGGTGCCGAGCCTCACGGGGGAGCATGCTGCCCGCAAAAATAACGTTTCCTTAATTTAGTGCAGTTGAACTTAGACCCCGTCATGTCGTTCCTGGGCTCGGTGAGGGCCATAGCCCTCAGGCTCTCCCCCGGGCAGGACCTCCTGAGGTCCATAGAGGGCGCCGCCGAGGCGAGGGGGATCCGGACGGCCTTCTTGATGGGGATCGGGGGCCTCAGGGTGGGTAGGCTTGGGGTCTTCGACGGTAAGGGCTACACGCCCAAGGAGATCAGGCCCAGGGGGGAGGGGGCGGTCGAGATCGCCTCGCTCCTGGGGAACATCACCGTGAAGGATGGTAGGCCCTTCGCCCACGTGCACGCAGTCCTCTCCAACGGGGTGGAGGTCCTGGCGGGTCACCTCCTCGAGGGCTCCGAGGTCTGGCCGACCGCCGAGATCGTGTTCCTCGCCACGCAGGGGGAGATAGGGAGGGTGAGGGATCCGGAGCTCGGCTACTTCAGGTGGGATATCTGATGCTGAGGATCCTCACGGAGTTGACGCCTGAGGGGGTGAAGGAGGAGATCAGGGGCATCTTCGGCGCCGAGGCCGTCGAGGAGAGGGATAACTACCTGATCGTGACCCACAGGAGGCCTCCCAGCAGGACCTACGTCAGGATCGAGTCCACGGAGGAGGGGACGGAGGTGGAGGTGGGCCACGAGTACTCCCTCATCTGGTTCTCGAGGATCCTCGTCCTCGTCTACGGCCTCCTCATAGCGTTGAGCGTTGTCCTGAGGAGCAGGTTGGGGATCCTCCTCACGATGCTCGGCGCCCTGGCCTCCTACGCCGCCATCTACACCGTCTACGGGAGGAGGGAGGACAGGATCAGGGCCCTGATCACGGAGGCCCTCCGCGGTAGGGTCGTAGAGGAGTGATCTTCAGCGGGGCCGAGAGGTGCCTCCGCGCCCTAGGGTCCACCTCGTAGGCTCCCACGGCGAGCTTCCTGCGCTCGGGCCTCCAGATCGCGGCCCGCGAGGGCATCCAGATGCCGTCCCTCCTGCACCTCAGCCAACCCCCACCGGCGCCCTCCATCCTCCTCCCGCACACCGGGCATCTGGGGTTCGAGGCCTTGACGATCCCCACCTCGACCTTCCTGACGATGAGCTTCTCCAGGTTTATCGTGAGCCTCGGCTCCATCCTGACGGAGCCCATGGCGACTACCTCGTCCCCCGGCCTCAGGGCCCTGACGACCTCCCTGAAGGAGCCCGTCGGCTCGTAGGCCGCGATATCGACGATTCCGGTCCCGTCGGAGACGCTGCATATGACGTGGCCCCCCTCGATGACCCTGGGCTCGGAGACCACCACGCCCTCCACGACGGCGTTGGAGTAACGGCCCAGCTGGGAGATCCTCATCCTCCTGAGGTGGTCGTCCGTCCCCTGGTTCGTCTTGTAGATGACCCAACCCTCGGCCTCGAGGCCCGCATGGGCGACGGCGCAGGGCAGGATCCTCCAGTCCACGGACCTCACCCCCATGAGGACTGGTGTGCTGGCCCTCGGGGCGATCAGGGGCTCCCCTGAGGGGTCGTAGTTGTCGAAGGTCTGGGGGAAGAGCTCCTCGATCTCCATCGCCGTCTCCAGGAGCCTGGCCCGGTCGGGCAGGGAGGACCTTTCTCCGTACACCAGGGCCTCGAAGGTGAACCTCCTCGCCCTCCAGGCCATGGCGGCGGCCGCCCCTACGACGCCCCTCTCCCCCCACCACAGGGCACCGATTCCCCCGAGGACCTCCATCACCCTCTCCCTGGGCAGGAACTCCCGGACGCCCGCCCAGTACAGGGACTCGGGAGGGAGCCTGGGCGAGGCCACGACGCCCGGTGAGGATTCAGGCTCCGCCATCTCGCCCACGAACTCCTTCGCCAGCTCCAGGAGCTCCGCCGGCTCGGCCTCCACGCCCCTCTCATACGCCCTTATGGGTCTCCCGCGGTACTCCCCGACGACGTAGGATCTTCCACGCCCCCGGCCCAGCCTTAGGACGACCGCCCCGTTCCCCCTGGTCTTGAACGGGATTGTAGGGTTGAGCCTGACGAGCCTCGGGAAACCGATGAGGTCCAGGCCGGACTCCCCGATGATCCTCAGGGCCAGGTACGTCGTGCACATGCCCTCCCTGGAGTCGGTGTCGTCGATGGCCAGGGGCACGCCTTCCCATCACAATTTAAAGATAAATTGAGATGCTCGAACAGTGACGATCGAGATCCTGGAGCTCGAGGAGATGGACCTGAGGGGAGGGGTCCTGATAGACGGCTTCCCCACGGTGGGCCTCGTCAGCAGCATCGTGGCCAACTACATCATCTCCAAGAGGGGCCTGAGGCTCGCGGGACTGGTGGACTCCCCAGACTTCCCCTCCGTCGCAGTCATCCTGGGCTCCGAGGTCCTGACCCCCATGAGGATCTACGGGGGCCGAGTCGGGGACAGGCCCATGGCGGTCCTGGTTTCGGACTTCTCCCCTCCGCCGCCCCTGGTGAGGCCCGTGGGGGGGAGGATCCTGGAGTGGGCGAGGGAGAAGGGGGTCGACCTCATAGTGAGCCCGGAGGGCGTGGTCTCGGCCTCCGAGGAGGTCAGGGTCTACGGCGTCGCCAGCACGGACAGGGTCAGGGGGATCCTTAAGGCTTACTCGGACAAAGTTCAGAGCTTCGGGGAGGGGCTCATCTCCGGCATGGCGGGCTACCTCCTCTTGGAGGGGAGGAAGAGGGGCCTGGACGTGATGGTCCTCCTGGCGGACGCGAACCCGAACCTGCCGGACGCCAGAGCCGCGGCGAGGATCCTCGAGGTCCTGAACCTCATGCTCAACATGGGCATCGAGCTCGAGCCCCTGCTCAAGGAGGCCCAGGCCATCGAGGCCAAGCTGAGCGAGATCAAGAAGATGGCTGAGAGGGTGAAGAAGGACAAGTATCGTGTCTCCATCTACGGCTGAGGATCCAGGACAGGAGTACCAGGGCGAGCAGGGCCGCCGCGGACCCCCACGCCTCCTCCAGCCCCAGGTTGGCCTCCAGGAGTACCAGGGCCAGGAGGGAGAGGGCGGAGACGGGGATCCTCGCCCTCCCGAGGATGGGGCTCCTTCCCCCCGAGAACTCCCTCATGTGCGCCAGCACGTTCACCAGGTACGGGAGTCCCGTGCCGGCGATGGCCCCCACTAGGGTGAGGGCGTAGAAGAGATCGGGTCTCGAGGAGAAGAGGAGGGCCAGGAGCCCCGTCACGGCCACGGGGATCGTCGGGCTACCCCTGAAGCTCCTCCTCAGCGCCCCGGGCAGGGCCCCGTGCTCGGCCAGCGCCGAGAGGGCCAGGGCGGAGGCGAGGTTGAGGACGAGCATGGTGGTCAGTATGGAGACCACCGCGATCGACGCGACCAGGCCCCTGGCCCACCGGCCGAGGGCCACGCTGGCCGCCTCGGCGATCGCGCCCAGGCCGACCTCGCCGGGCGGGACGGTCCTCGCCACTCCGGCCACTACGAGGAGGTAGAAGGCGGCCGTGAGGGCTACGGAGGCCAGGACCGCCCTGGGCACGGTCCTCCTGGGGTCCGAGAAGGCCCCCGCCGCGGACACTATGGCCGTCCAGGCCCCGTAGCCCAGCATCGCGACCGGGACGAGCTCCACACCCCTCGCCAGATCGAGGACCTGCCGGGCTCCGCCCTTCGCTACCTCGACCGAGGCGAGGGCGGCCAGCGCCGCCATCATGAACAGGGACATGGCCAGGTTCGCCCTGCTCGCGGGCCTGATCCCGGCCAGCGCGATGGCCGTTGATGCCAGGATCGCGAGCTGGGGGACCCAGTGCCCGAAGCCGAGGATCTGCGGCATCACGATGGCGGAGACGGCGATCCCGATCAGGCACCCCAGGTAGTAGCCGAGTCCCTCGAGCACCGAGAGGAACGCGCCGACCCTCCCCCCGAAGGCCCTGTAGGGGAAGAGGGCCACCGCTCCCTCCTCCGGGTGCCTCAGGGCGAGCTCGGAGTAGAGGATGGCGATGGTGGCCATGAGGGCCGCCGCCAGGCCCCAGGAGAGGAGGGCCCCGTAGCCGGCCTCCGAGACGGTCAGGCCAGAGTAGGCGAAGATGGCCGCCCCCACCATCCCCCCGGCGCCCATCATGATACCGTCCAGCAGGCCGAGCTCCCTCATCGCAGGTACACCGCCACCGCGAACCCCAGGTAGAGGAGGAGGAGGGCGACGCCAGCCCTCCTGTTGAGGGCCCCTAGCTTGGTCAGGAGGAGGACTGTGAGGCCCACGAGGAGGTGCAGGAGGAGCATCCAGGGCCTGGGGGACCAGGACACGGGGCCGAACAGGGTGGCCAGGGTGAGCCCCAGGCACGCGTTGGCGATCCCCGAGCCCACGGCGTTCCCCAGCGCCAGGCCGCCGTACCCCTTCCTCGCGGCCAGGTAGCTGGTCACCAGCTCCGGGAGCGTCGTCATGAGGGAGACCAGGGTCGCGGCCAGCGAGAGCTGGGAGAGGCCGGTCTGGAAGGAGATGCCCCTGACGGCGGAGACCAGTACCCTCGAGGAGCCGAAGATGGCCAGGGAGCTGGGGAGGAAGAGCCACGGACTGACCCTCGCCTCCCCCGGGACCTCTCCCCCCTTCCTGGTCGTCAGGGCCCAGTACGCCGCGTAGAGGGCGAACATGATCGCCGCCTCGAACTTGGTGAAGGTGCCGTCGATGAGGAAGGGTATCATGAGGGCGGCGACGAGGATGAAGAGGAGGACGTCCCTGGTGGACCTGTCCTCGGTGAGGATCCTCCCGCCGGCCAGGAGGCCCGCCCCCAGGACCAGCGTCAGGTCCGCGATGTTGGCCCCGAGGACGTTTCCGACGGAGATGGAGGGGGATCCCAGATGCGATGCAATAGGGGAGACGAGGATCTCGGGGAGGGAGGTGGAGATGGCCACCAGGGTGAACCCCACGGTGGTCTGCGAGATGCCGAGCCTCGACGCCAGGGAGACGGAGCTCTCAACGAAGATCTCCCCGGAGCGGAAGATGACTATGGCGCCCAGGGCGAGCATGAGGAAGGGGGCCCAGAGGGAGGAGAAGAGGTAGTCCTCCCCCTCGACGGTCTGGAACAGGAGGAGGGCGATGCCCAGCCCGATGCACGCCGCGTCTATCAGGTCGGCTCTATCCATATCTCCACCCTTTTGCCGTCTACCTCCCAGACCCTGTGGTAGCCCCTGCCCGGGGCCTCGCTGAGCTCCACGCTGAGGGTCTCCCCGGCGATGTAGTCGCCGTGCACCCTCAGGGCCTCGGAGACCTCCTCGTCCCCGAGGACCCAGGTCCTGATCCTCCTGTCGTACTCCAGGTCGAGCTCCTTCCTCATGACCTGGATCCTCCTGACGATGTCCCTGGCCAGGCCCTCTAGCCTGAGCTCCCTTGTCAGGGTCCTCCTAAGGTACACCTCGACCCCCTCGGCCTCCTCCCTGACGTACTCCGGATCCACCTCCTCCACTACGAGGAGGTCCTCGGGCCCCAGGCTGACCCCACCGACCTCCAGCTCTCCCCTCTCGGCCATGGCTAGGGCCTTCTCCCCCAGCTCCTCGACCAGCCTCGCGGCCTCCGGGGTCCTCTCCCTCAGCCTCGGGGCGGCCCTGGGGAGGTTCAGCCTGACCCTCCTAACCCTTGGTCCCTCACCCCCGAACCTGAGTTCCTTGACGTTGAGCTCCATCCTCGCCAGCTCCGCCAGCTCCTCCGGGAGCCTCGCCCCCACGACGATGGCCTCCAGCAGCGGGATCCTGGCCTTGATTCCCGCCCTCTGCCTCGCCCTCCTGCCCGCCTCCACGATGGCCTTCATCTCGGCGAACTGGGACTCCAGCTCCTCGTCCCTGGGCCCCGGCTGCGGGTACTCGCTCAGGAACACGCTCTCTCCGGTCAGCCTCCTGTGCAGCATCTCGGCCGTGAAGGGGGTGACGGGCGCCAGGAGCCTGGCAAGGTGCACGAGCACCCTGTACAGGGTGCGGTAGGCGGAGAGCTTGTCCTCGTCCATCCCCTCCCTCCAGAACCTCCTCCTCGAGAGCCTGAGGTACCAGTTGCTCAGGTCGTCCACGAACTGGGGGAGGGCGGCGGGTCCCCTGTGGATGGAGAGGCTCTCGAAGCCCCTGTTGAACTCCGACGCTAGCCAGGAGAGCCTGGAGAGAATCCACCTGTCCAGCGGGTTTTCGCCCGGCTCGCCGCCGTCCGGCTTGAACCCGTCCAGGTTTGCGTTGTTGGAGAAGAACTTATAGACGTTCCATAGGGTATCCAACACCCTCCTCCTGAGCTCCTCGATCCCCCTGGTCGAGAACCTGAGGTCCCTCCAGGCCGGGGTCGAGAGCATGTAGAGCCTGAGGGGGTCTGCCCCCACCTCCTCCAAGAGGGGGACCGGGTCCACCACGTTCCCCTTGCTCTTGCTCATCTTCTCCCCCTTCTCGTCCAGGACCAGGCCTATGACGAGGACGTTCCTGTAGGGCTCCCTCTCGAAGAGCATCCCGTTCACCGCCAGGAGGGAGTAGAACCAGCCCCTGGTCTGGTCGATGCCCTCCGAGATGAAGTCAACCGGGTACGCCTCGCGGAACTCCTCCTCGTTCTCGAAGGGGTAGTGGAACTGGGCGAAGGTGGCGGCGCCCGAGTCGAACCATACATCTATGGTGTAGGGCTCCCTGACCATGGGCTTCCCGCAGACGGGGCACCTGAGCCTGATGCGGTCCACCCAGGGCCTGTGGAGGTCAAGGTCCTCGGGCACCGGGTCCAGGGCCATGGACCTCAGCTCCTCCACCGAGCCCACCACGTGGACGTGCCCCTCCTCGCAGACCCAGACGGGGAGCGGGGTTCCCCAGAAGCGGTTCCTGGACAGGGCCCAGTCCTTGAGCTCCCTGAGGAAGGAGCCGAACCTGCCCTCGCGGACGTGCCCGGGGACCCAGTTCACCCTGGAGTTCAGCTCCATGAAGAGGTCCCTGAGCTTGCTCGTCCTGATGTACCAGGTGTCTATGGCGTAGTACATGAGGGGCGTCCCACACCTCCAGCAGAAGGGGTAGTTGTGCCTGTAGGTTCCCAGGCTGTATATCTTACCCTCCTCCTCGAGGATCTCTATGAGGACCCTGTCGGCGTCCTTGAAGAACATGCCGGCGACGGGTGGGACCTCGTCCGTGAACCTGCCCTCCTCGTCCACGGGCTTGAAGAAGTCTACTCCCTCCCTTTTGCCCAACTCGAAGTCGTCCTCACCGAAGGCGGGGGCGATGTGCACGATCCCCGTACCCTCCTCGGAGGAGACGAAGTCGGCCGCCACCACGTAGTGCCCCTTCCTGGGCCTCAGGTAGGGGAAGGGGGGCTCGTACTTCTTCCCGACCAGGTCCCTGCCCTTGAGCCTCTTCAGGACCCTGAATTCCCCGCCCAGGACCTCCCCCGCCCTGGCCTCCGCGATGTAGTACCTGAAGCCGTCCTTCTCCACGAGGAGGTAGTCCAGGTCGGGGTGGACGGCCAGCAGCACGTTGGAGGGGAGGGTCCAGGGGGTCGTGGTCCAGACGAGGAAGTGGTTCTCGGACCCGAGCTCCCTGAGCCTTATCACGAGGCTCGGGTCCTCGACCTCCTCGTAGCCCTGGGCGACCTCGTGGGAGCTCAGGGGGGTCCCGCACCTGGGGCAGTATGGGACCACCTTGTAGTGCTTCTCCAGCAGCCCCTTCTTCCAGATCTCCTTCAGGGCCCACCAGACGCTCTCGATGTAGTAGTTCTCCATGGTGATGTAGGCGTTGTCCAGGTCCAGCCAGAACCCGATCCTCCTGGTGAACTCCTCCCACAGTCTCTTGTAGCGGAAGACGGCCTCCCTGCTCCTCCTGTTGAACTCCTCTATCCCGAACCTCTCCAGGACCTCCCTTTTGTTCCTGACCCCCAGCTCCCTCTCCACCTCGACCTCTATAGGGAGGCCGTGGCAGTCCCACCCCCCGATCCACGGGAAGATGGCGTAGCCCCTCATGATCCAGTACCTGAGGACGGAGTCCTTCACGATCCTGGTCCTGGCGTGGCCCATGTGGGGCGGTCCGTTGGCGCTGGGGGGTCCCTCCAGGAACACGTACTTCCTCTCCCTGGACCTGATCCTCCCCATCAGGTCCTCGCGGTCCCAGGCTTCGAGGATCCTCAGCTCCTCCTCCTTGGGGTCCTCGGGCGGGGGGGCGAACGGCATCTGTGCAGGATAGGGGCTATTTCCTTTAAAATTAAAGTTTATAGGATGCTGGATCGATCACGCATCGATGACGAAAGAGTCGCTGATAGCGGTAATCGTGGTCCTCGTGATCATCGTAGCCGCCCTGGGGATCTACTTCTACAAGAGGCCCAGCGCCCCCCAGGGGCCCGCCCAGCTCTCGATCATCAGCCCTCACTGGGAAGGCATTCTCAACGAGTTCATCAACAAGTTCAAGTCCTGGTATGAGAACCAGACGGGTAGGCCCATAGAGGTCACCTACGAGACCTACGGAACCAGCGACTGCGTGAAGAGGATTGAGACCTGGTACCAGACGAACGAGCAGGGGAACTGGGACATCCTCTGGGGAGGCGGCGTGGACCCGTTCCTGAAGTTGAAGGATGAGGGCCTGCTCCAGGCCGTCACCGACCAGGAGCTGATCAACTACGTCAAGGACAACATGCCCGCAGACTACCACGGCATCCCGATGTACGACCCCGAGTACTACTGGTTCGGCACCGCCCTCTCCGGCTTCGGCATCATGTACAACAAGGACAGGATCCAGGAGAAGGGGCTGCCCGTTCCCCAGACCTGGGAGGACCTGACGAAGCCCGAGGCCTTTGACGAGGTCGGGAGCGCCGACCCCAGGCACAGCGGGAGCACCCACATGATGTACGAGATCATCCTCCAGGCCTACGGCTGGGACAAGGGGTGGGAGATCATAACCAAGATGGGAGGCAACATCAGGGACTTCCCCGAGCACTCCTCCACGATCCCGAAGCTCGTCGCCAATGGTGAGCTCTCCTACGGCCTGGCCATCGACTTCTACGCCTGGGGCAAGATCGCCGAGGTCGGCGCCGACAGGATCGGCTACGTCATGCCGGAGGGCCTCACCGTGATAAACCCCGACTCGATAGCGATCCTCAAGAACGCCCCGCACTACGAGGAGGCCCAGATGTTCATCAAGTTCGTCCTCAGCGACGACGGGCAGAAGCTCTGGATGCTCCCGAAGGGCGCCCCGGGAGGGCCCAAGAACTACACCCTGGGCAGGATGTCCGTGATCCCGAGGCTCTACGATGAGATACCCGCCTCCGAGAGGGCGGTCCAGGTCAACCCGTTCGAGATAGCGAGCACCCTCAGCTACAACGCCACCAAGGGTGGCACCAGGTGGGCGATCCTGAACGACCTCATCGGCGCCCTGATCATAGACAAGCACGACGAGCTCAGGGAGGCCTGGAGCGCCATCATCGACGCCATGAACAGCGGCGTGTCCGAGGACAAGATAAACCAGGCGATAGCGAAGCTGTGCGAGATGCCGGCCACCGAGGAGCAGATCCTGGAGTGGGCGAACCAGTGGTCCGACGAGGCCTTCCAGCAGCAGAAGATCACCGAGTGGCACAACTTCGCCGACCAGAAGTACAGCGAGGTCCTGGAGATCCTGGGCGTAGGTGGATAAACGTTAAACTAATCCCCTCTCCTTCTTTTTTGGGTTGAGGCTGAGGCTGGAGGGCGTCAGGAAGTTCTTCGGGGACTTCGAGGCCCTGAAGGGGATCAGCTTCGAGGTCGACCACGGGGAGCTCTTCTTCATCCTGGGCCCCTCGGGCTGCGGCAAGACCACCACGCTGAGGGTCATTGCGGGCTTCTACATCCCCGACGAGGGCAGGGTCTACTTCGACGACAGGGACGTAACCTTCACGCCGCCGTACAAGAGGAACATAGGCATGGTGTTCCAGTACTACGCCCTGTGGCCCCACATGACGGTCTATGACAACGTCGCCTACGGCCTGAAGATAAGGGGGCTGCCCGAGAGGGAGATCAGGGAGAGGGTGAGGTGGGCCCTGGAGCTGGTCAAGCTGGAGGAGCACGCGAAGAAGTACCCGAACCAGCTCTCCGGAGGCCAGCAGCAGAGGGTCGCCCTGGCCAGGGCCCTGGTCGTTGAGCCCCAGATCCTGCTCCTCGACGAGCCCCTCAGCAACCTGGACGCCAAGCTCAGGATAGAGATGAGGGAGGAGATCAAGAGGCTCCAGAACAGGCTGAAGATCACGACGGTCTACGTGACCCACGACCAGATGGAGGCCCTGAGCATGGCCGACAGGATCGCCGTCATGAACGACGGGCTGATCATGCAGATTGGGACGCCCGTGGAGCTGTACAGGAAGCCCAGGAACCGCTTCGTGGCCAGCTTCATAGGGGAGATCAACATGTTCGAGGGGGAGCTCGTGGGGAGGGAGGGGGACTTCGCGGTCGTCGAGCTGGACGGGAACACCGTGAAGGGCGTACCCACGGCGGAGATCCCCCACTCAAGGGTGGCGGTCGCCTTCAGGCCCGAGGCCGCTAGCGTCGTCAAGGAGGGTGGTGGGGGCAACGTCCTCGAGGGGGAGGTCGAGAGCTCCATGTACTACGGCTCCAAGGAGACCGTGTTCGTGAAGACCGACTTCGGGATGGTGAAGGTGGAGATGTTCAACCCCAGGGGTAGGGTGGCGAGGAGGGGGGAGAGGGTCAGGGTGGTCTTCGACCCCTCCGACACCATCGTGCTCCCGTGAGGTGGTTCCATGCTGAGGGGACTCAGGTCCTACTTGAGGGAGGCGAGGTCCCAGAAGGGGATGTTCCTGCTCTCGGCCATCTTCTGGATTTTCTTCATAGTGTTCCTCATCTACCCAATCTCCTACACATTCTACCGCTCCTTCTTCGTCGGGGGGAAGTTCACCCTCTCCATGTACAGGCTCATGTTCTCCGACAGCACCTACTACGGCCTCATCATCAACAGCCTCAAGCTTGCGACGATAACCACGGTCCTGACGTTCCTCATAGGCTTTCCCCTGGCCTTCGCCATGGTGAGGTACGAGTTCCCCTTGAAGGGCACCCTCCAGTCCCTCATGCTCCTCCCCTTCATCGTGCCCCCATTCGTTAGCGCCATTGGGATGATGAAGATCCTCGGGACCTACGGGAGCCTGAACACGCTCCTCCTCAGGCTGGGCATCATCCACGAGCCCGTGAACTGGCTGGGCTCCGGCTTTCCGGCCATCGTCCTGATGCAGGTCCTCCACCTCTACCCCATCATGTACCTGAACATTGCGGCTGCCCTGGCAAACATAGACCCCACGCTGGAGGAGGCTGCCCAGGCCCTGGGCGCCAGCGGCCTCCGCCTCATCAGGACTGTCGTGATTCCACTCTCGATGCCCGGCATCTTCGCCGGGGCCTCCATCGTCTTTATCTGGTCCTTCACGGACCTCGGCACACCGCTCATGTTCTTTTACCCCAAGCTGGTCTCGGTCCAGATCTTCAAGTACTCCACCGAGTTCCGGACGAACGTCATGGCCTACGTCCTCATAGTGGTGGTCCTGCTCATCGTCACTGCCATCTTCCTGGGGATGAAGTTGGTCATAGGGAGGAAGAGCTACGCGATGATGGGGAGGGGCCACGTGGCCCCGAAGGTCAGGAGGATCTCGGGCGCGAAGGGGTGGCTCCTGGCGGGGGTCATCATCGTGCTGCTCCTGATCTCGGTGCTGCCCCACATCTCGGTGGCCCTCCTGGCCTTCGCGAAGGTCGGCTCCTGGTACAAGAGCCTCGTGCCGACGGCGTTCACCCTTGACAACTTCAGGAACATCAGGGCCCTGGAGAGCACGGAGCACACCCTCACCAGCATCAAGAACAGCCTCTACTACTCCCTCTTCGCGATGCTCATCGACATCGCCCTGGGAGTGGGCATAGCCTACTACGTGAACAGGTCCAGGCTCCCCGACAGGCACCCGATAGACGCGCTGACCATGTGGCCCCTCGCCCTTCCTGGCATCATCATAGCCTTCGGCTACCTGGCCGCCTTCCACTTCCCGATCCTGGATGCGTGGAGGAACCCGGTTCCCCTGTTGATCGTCGCCTACGCGATAAGGAGGATGCCCTACTCGGTGAGGGCCATAAGCGCCGGGATGCAGCAGGTGCACGCGGCCTTCGAGGAGGCCGCCCAGTCCGTCGGTGCGCACCCGCTGAGGGCGGTCAAGGACATCGTGCTCCCCCTCATAGTGGCAAACGTCCTGGCGGCCGGCGTCCTGGTCTACGCCGAGTCCATGATCGAGGTCAGCGCCAGCCTCATACTCGCGGCTAAGCCCGAGCAGTTCCCCATGACCAAGACGATCTACGTGCTCCACACCATGCCCCAGGGCAGCGACTACGTGGCGAGCGCCATGGGTCTGATCCTAATGCTGGTCATCGGGGCCTCCATGGTCCTGAGCTCCAGGATCATGGGGAGGAGGATGGGGGAGATCTTCAAGGTATGAGCAGCGTCTACGAGAGGGAGCTGAAGAGGCTACTCTCCGGCGACCCGGAGGTCGTGTCTAGGCTCTCGAGGAAGGCCCCTGGCTACGGGATCCTGCTGGAGAAGCCCTTCCTCGTGGTCAGGGCTGCCGGCTCCCTGGGCATAGACATCCTGGCGGTCAGGGGGGGCATAGTCCTCCCCATCGAGGTCAAGAGCACCTCAACGGGAGTTGTGAGGATAAGCAGGAGCGCGAAGGTCCAGGAGCAGTACAGGCAGTACTTGGAGCTTGCCGCCAGGGCGAGGATCGTCCCCATCTACGCCCTCAGGCTGAAGGGGGCCAGGGGAGACCCCTGGAGGATCCTGAGGCCCTCGGAGGCCAGGATCCCGCGGGACATGGAACTCTTCTCCGAGATACCCGAGATCCCGACGTCCAGGAGGGGAAAACCCATACTGAGGTGGGATCAGGGTCTCGAACTCTCCGCTTTCCTATCCTCCATCCTTAACTTAGTCGACTGAACACGATATTCGTAAAATTTGAAAAAATTGGATTTTGTAAATTTTAACGATCAAGCTAAATTTTAAATAAAACAACTTCTTTTAATGAAATGGGTATGAGATATACCATTCCAGTTTTATTTGTACTTGTAACCATGTTGGTCATATCTGGATCAGTAGCTCCCGGATCGAAGGTCCTGCATAGGAGTTTTGACGAGTACAATTTTCTCACCGGGGTAATCCCCGAGGACGCCGAGGTGGTGTTCGACACCCCGGTCCCCGAGAAGAGGGTCCCCAAGCTCCTCCTCTTAACCGTGGACTACGGCATGGGGGACGCCAACAGGCTCGCCCGCCGCCTCGGCATGGACGATCCGGAGCTGAGGAAGGAGGATCTCTATGTAGAGGCCAGCGAGGGCGAGCAGAAGCTGGAGGTCTACAGGTATGTCCCGCACTTCTCCTACTGGAACGAGGGTGTCAGCTACTTCGACGGCCCCTTCAGGGACGAGGACTACTATGTCAGGATAGCGGCCGACTACCTCGCCATAGTCATGGACTTCTACCCGTGGTTGACCCAGTATGACATCGACGTGAAGGTCCACTTCGGCGTCGCCCACCTGGTGGGGGCCCAGGGCGAGAGGGTCGGCGGCGTTTCGGTCAGCTTCAACCTCAGGTGGGGCGGGATGACCATAGAGCCCGGGGTAATAGTCACCCTCACCAACAACGGCGAGCTCGCCAGGATGTACGTGACCGCGTGGGACTTCGTCGTCTCCGGCTACCTGATGCTGGACCGCACCATGTTGGAATCCATTCCGGGCAGCTACTTCATCCCGGGGGAGGGGAACGGCTTCTCCATCCTCGAGGGCTCTGGCATAGAGAAGATGGTGGTCAAGAAGATCTCGGTGGTCCAGGACACCCACCTACCGACCAGGGAAGTTTCCGACTACGATTCGGTCTATGCCTTCCCGTTCGTGAGGCTCCAGGGCGAGGCCTGGCTCAAGAACGGGAAGAACGCCTACATGGACATCCTGATACCGCTGGTCTACGAGCTCTGAGGCTCCAGGATCCCCCACAGGGCCTCCATGATCTTCATGAAGGCCTTGGCGGCGGCTGAGTTGGGATATTTCTTCACGACGGGGGTTCCGGAGTCGCCGCACTCGACGACCCTCGGGTCCAGGGGTACGCTACCCAGGAAGGCAATCCCGTACTTCTCGGCCAGGAGCTTCCCTCCGCCAGCCTTGAAGATCTCGAACTTCTCTCCGGTGAGCGGATCGGTGTAGCCACTCATGTTCTCTATGATGCCCAGGACCTGCACCCCGATCTGCTTCGAGAAGTTGATCGCCTTGCTGGCGTCCATGAGGGAGACCTTCTGGGGAAGGGTGACTATGATGGAGCCGTCCACGGGCTTCATGAGCATGGCGCTGGAGAGGGCCTCGTCCCCCGTACCCGGTGGTAGATCTATGAACAGGACGTCCAGGTCGCCCCAGGCCACGTCGTTGACCATCTGGCCCAGGAATTTGTGCTTCAGGGGTCCCCTCCAGATGACGGGCGTGTCCTGGGAGGGGAGGAGGAAGCCTATGGACATCACCTGGAGTCCCTCCTCCACCTCCACGGGGATGATCTTGTTGCCCTCCCCGACGGTGGCCCTGGCGTCCACGATGCCCAGCATTAGGGGGACGTTCGGCCCGTGGATGTCGGCGTCCAGGATCCCCACCTTGAGGCCCATCCTCCTGGCGGCGTAGGCGAGGTTGACGGCTACGGTCGTCTTACCGGTACCACCCTTCCCGCTCAAGACCATGACCTTGTGTTTGATCGCCACGGGGTAGGATTTCAAAATAAAATAAAAGGGGAGTTAGAGGGTTTTGCTACTTCCTCCGAAGGCCGACGATTACGCCTATCACGAAGCCTATGATGATCACGACGATGACGAGCCACAGGGATACGGGGCTGTACCTAACGGTAGCAGACTCCTCCCCAGCGTTCCCTAGGGCGTCCACGGCGACTACCCTGATCTCGTTGTCTCCCTTCTGCAGCCCCACCGTGAGCGTCTTGGAGAGGGTCTTGCCCTCGGCCGTGTAGTTCTGGACGAGCTCCCCGTTGACGAAGACGAGCACGTACTTCAGGCCCGCACCCTCGTCCGAGGCCTCCACCGTGATCTCGACCTCGGACTTGCTGGTCTTCTCCGGGGCCTGGACGGAGACCGACGGGGCTGTGCTATCCCTGTTGACGGTTATGGTGGCGGTGCTGGTGTGGCCCGCCGCGTCCGTCGCCTCGATGGTTATGGTGTTCGCGCCCTCGCTCAGGGTGACGGTGCCCGAGTACTGGAAGCTCCCCTCGTAGGGGGCCTCTCCCGTGTACACCGTCTGCCCGTTTACCTTGACCGAGGAGAGGGTCAGGTCGCTCACGGAGAAGGAGACGTCTATGGAGTCCCCGCTGGTCCAGGTCCCGTCCTGCGGCGCCGAGACCTCGATCTCCGGCGCCTGGGTGTCGACGTAGAAGCTTATGCCCTGGGACACGGAGTTGCCCACCTTATCGGTGGCGTTCACGGTCAGGGTGTAGAGGCCGTCCGGCAGTTCGAGACTCTGCGCGAACTGGAACTCGGTCGTCGTTACGTCCTGGTCGACGAGCACGACCTCCTGCGGCCCCCGCACCGTCGCGGAAACGTGGTCCAGGGTCTCGTCGGTGGCCGTGAAGCTCACGTCAACGGTGCCGGCGACTACGTCCATGTCCCCCGGGGAGGAGATCTCGATGGTGGGAGGCGCCGAGTCTACGTAGAAGCTCCAGCTCACCCTGGTGTACAGGCCCTTCCAGTCCCACGCCTCGACGGTTATGGTGTGCTTCCCTCCCGTGGTTATCTGGACGTCCTTGTACCAGTTCCCCTCCGGCGTCTGCTGCAGCCCCGTCAGCGGGGTGACGTCTAGGGTAACGAGCATCTTGTCCAGCTTCATGCCGAATAGGTTGTCGTCGCAGACGAACTCGATGTGCACCGTGCCCGGCCCCAGGACGGACTCTGGCTCGGGGCTGACGGGCACGACCCTCGGCGGCACGTGGTCTATGAACGTGATCACGACATCCGTCCTCAACACCTTGCTGTCGTTGAAGAAGCCCACCGAGACCCAGCCGCCGTAGGAGCCCTCGGCGGGCAGGAGGTCGAAGTAGACGGTGACCTTGTAGGTCTGTCCGGCTTCCATCGGGCCCTCTGGGGCGCTCACGATCTCGAAGGGCTTGAGCTCCTGCTCCAGGAGGATGTACAGGTTGAAGTGTCCCTCGTCGCCGGGGACGGTGTAGCCCAGGACCTTGATGATGTAGGTCCCATCGGGCGGGTTGTAGAGCTCGATCTTCTCGTCGGCGTCCTCGTCCGCGTCGTACATCACGAGCTCCTCGGGCTGGGCCTTGTGGTCCCCGTTCTTGTCGTAGAAGAGGCCGAGGTCGAGGTCGGGGCAGTCGGGGGAGGTTATGTGGACGAACATCCTGCCTCCGGTGGAGTACCCGCTGACATCGAGCACGTAGGTGAAGTCCCCGTTAGCCAGGGCCCTGATGAAGTCCTCCAGGGAGTTTATCCCCTGGATGTTGTCCTGGTGTATGACCAGGCCCTCGTAGTACTCCTCGTACCTCTTAGCCGGACCGAAGCTCCCGACCACCGGTCTGGGCAGGTCTATGTCGGGCGTCATGGTGATGTTGAAGTACCCGCTCGTGACGATGTGTTCGGGCGTCTCGTCGTACGTGAACTCCATGGAAGAGGCCATCCCCCTGACGTCGCCCATGCCCAGGACGATGTCCTCCTCGTGGTCCTCCCCGCCGGGCACCACCTGGTGCAGGACGATCTCCATGAGGCTTTCGGTGTGCCCGAAGGCCAGGTACTGGCTCGTGGGCCCCGTGCTCTCCTTCATGTAGTACACGTAGCCGGGGCCCTCGGTGAAGGTGTCCGTGCTCTGGGCCACCACGTCCAGGGTGTAGTTACCGAACTCGGATGATGGCGGGTTCCCTATGTACTTGAACTTGAAGTCCTTCCTGCCCAGGACCAGCATGTCGATGTCCGTGTACGGGGACTGCCACTGGACGTAGGCGAGGGTCCTGGCATCGGCACCCGGGTAAGGGGCGTCGACGAAGAAGAACCTCCAGTCGCCGATCTCCTCCCTCCAGGCCCAGTCCACGAAGCCTCCCATCCTGTCGTTCTGGTACAGCCTACCATCGTCGGCGTGGTTCTCCTGGAGCACGAAGGGGATCTGGGTAACGGGAACGTCCACGGTCACGGGGATCAGGGAGTATTCGTCGCCGACGGAGACCTTGAGGAATCCCTCGTAGATGCCTGGGGGCGTGTCCTCGGGCACCGCTATGGTGACCTGCACCGACGCCTGTCCACCGGCCGGGACGTGGGCGCCGCCGCCCTGGACCCAGTCCCAGGCGGTCCTGCTGAAGGACTCTATCGTGACCTGCAGGGGCACGTCCTTGGCCCCTATGTAGGGCCGCGTCCAAACTATGATGTAGTCGTCCGTCGCGTTGTCGCCGTCGTCCATCCTGAGCAGGGGCTTCCAGATGACGACCCTCTCCGAGGGTCCGTAGTTGGTGCTGAGGGCCCAGACTCCCCACTCGTCGTCGCCCATGACCATGTCACCGTCGTCGTGCCAGACCATGACCCAGAGGTCGTAGTCCGTGTCGGCCACGTAGTCCGTCCCGTTGTCGTAGTAGTTGTACGGGTAGCAGGCGTCGATCCTGACCATGTCGGCGTTCGGGTCGATCACCTGCTGCTGGAACGGGTAGATCATGGTGCCCGTGGAGTTTATGATGAGCATGAGGCCGTCGTCCGAGCCGACCGTGGTGTAGGGTATCGTCTTGCTCATGGTCTTCTGCTCGACCACGCCCTCGACGGAAACTTCCGCCTCCTGCCCCAGGCTGACCAGGGGTATGTCCTCGGCGTAGCTCTCCCCCGGCCTCATGAAGTTTGTGAAGAACCTGTAATGGGTTCCGTGGAAGGTCCCGGGGTTCCACTCCGTCAGGGGGGAGAACACGCCCCCTTCCATGACGAGCCTGACGCCGCGGTAGACGTTCACGATGCCCGAGCCCTGGGTGAACGGGTCCATGTAGATGTCCTTGGCGCTCTGCATGAGGATAGCCTTTATCACCGAGGCCTTGGGCTTGTAGCCGTACTTGGCCTTGAAGGCGCTCAGGATGTCGGCCGCGGCGCCGGCCGCGGTGGGGGAGGCGTGGGAGGTGCCCGTCCCCCACATGAGCCAGCCGTAGCCGCCGTCGAAGCGTCCGAAGTACCAGACGATGATGTTCGGGGCCACGGCCTCCCAGTCTGCGAACCCGTTGGCCATCACGGAGATCCCGTTGAGGCCCGTGGCCGAGGGCCCCCTGGCGGAGAAGTCGACGGGGTCGTCCACCATCGCGTACTCCCAGTTGCCGACCTCCCGCAGGTACGCGTAGGACTTGTAGATCAGGGAGGCCCCCACGTTCACGGCGGACCTGGGATCGGGGGTCGTGATGGTCCCGTAGCCCGGTCCTCCATTGCCCGCGGCTATGAAGAACAGGACCTCGTCCTGGGCGTAGTCGTAGAGGAGGAAGTCCAGGTACTTGTCGTGCTCGTCCCACCCGTCCCAGTGGATGGCGCTGTACCCGTAGCTGTTCGACGTGATGTCGGGCTCGTCGCCCGTTCCCGGGACGCCGTCGAAGCCCTCGACCGCGAAGAGCCAGGATAGGTAGATGTCCTCGGAGGGACCGAAGAGCCTTATGCCTATGAGCTTCGCCTTGGGGGCCATGCCTATCTTGTAACCGGCCGTCTTGCCCTGGCCGGCCACGCTGGAGGCGCACATGGTCCCGTGCCCGGTCCCGTAGAGGCCGAGCTCGCCGAAGAAGAAGACCAGGTTTCCGTTGCCGGGGATCCTGTTCTCCATCCCCAGGAGCTGGGAGACCCTCTCGGAGTATGGCAGGGGCGTCTCGCCGTCTGCGATGAAGGCCACTATGCCCCCGGAGAGGTCGGGGTACCCGTCCCCGTGGTCCCAGTGGTCGAAGTCGTAGGTGTCGTTCTCGTGGTCATAAACGTCCTTGTACACCAGGGGGTCCTGGTAGGTCGCCGGCTTCTCGTCTGTGAAGTCGAAGTCCGCGTCCAGGTCCACGTAGACGGTGTCGTAGACCCCCGGCTGGTGGGAGTCCACCACGAGCACGGCAACGGGCGCGAAGTCGGAGGTCCAGGGGATCCCCAGGGTCTGGTTGTAGTAGGTGTTCAGGAACTCGTCGGGGTGGAAGCCGAAGTGGAAGGTCCCGCTGGCGCTCTCTATGTCACCCACGTAGTACTTGTGT
>Ga0256842_1001003_pt1 | contig 23937 bp, 24 predicted proteins | sample 4559240metaG_FD_185973 | JGI IMG/M metagenome (GOLD analysis project Ga0256842, IMG submission 185973) | Hydrothermal vent microbial communities from Guaymas Basin, Mexico - 4559-240 | ecosystem: Environmental > Aquatic > Marine > Hydrothermal vents | place: Mexico: Guaymas Basin | collected... | reverse complement strand
TTAAAATATTCCGCTTATTCCCATATTTGCCGCATGTATGACGGTAGTATTGAATTTTTTGGCATAAAATCTTATAAGAATATTTTGTAGTGTTGGCTCAATGGAGGGAGTAAACCATGCATTGTTGCTGATGGCAATGACGAATGGTGTGTGCTGTTTATAGATAATATCTTCAGTAGCTTCATAGCATATGGCATTTGTAAATTTTATACCTTTTATCTCTATAATAGTCGGTTTTTTTGCCGTTTTAAAATCACTTGCTCCATCAAAGAAAATTTTATTGATAAAGTTTGCTATAAAATCGGGCAATGGAACTTTTTCGCCAAAGGGAACAAGTACCACCTTATCTGCAATTTTTATTTTGCCATTTATAAAGTAATATGTTGAATTATAAAAACTTCTTTTCTTTTTCCTTAAAGCTCCGGCTACAATGATAATTTTTTTTGATAACTCTTTCAACCTTTCAAGAAGCTCTTTTTTTCTATTTAAAAATATAGGGAAAGCACTTTCGTTTAAAATAATCATCTCCTTTTTTTCTTTTATAGCTTTATTTATTGCAAGAAAATTTTTTGAAATAATTAAATTTTCATACCTTGGATCCCATTTTATACTTTGTGGTAGTTTTTGATCATATAAAAATATAGAAAATGGAGGTTTTTGTATTTTCAAGTGTGTAGAATATGCAAACAAAAGTATAAAAAGAGATAAAAATGCAAATATTTTTTTATCTCTGTTTTTATAGAAATAAACACAAAGAGAAATAGCAAATAAGATTATGAAAAATTGCCATTTTTTTACCCCCATATAACTTTGTGTAAAGATGAGTTCAGGTTTAAACCAACTAAATTCAAAAGGATGTATATAAGAGGCAAAAAGCAATAAAACAGCCCTTGTAAAGGGGTTTTCAGGATAGCTCAAAATCCAGAAAAAGAGAAAATAAATCATAGCAATAAACAGTATAATTAAAGGCTCCATATAGATAAAATCATAATACTTAAAGCTGAGTGCTATCCAGTAAAACCAAAAAATTCCTACAAAAAAACCACTCCAAGAGAGAATTTTTTTATCACAATACAAAAGCAGATATATCCCAATAATACCTAAAAGAGTATTTAAAAATTTAAAAGTAAAGCCTAAATATGTCGAATATATAAAAAAAGATAAAATAATTGCAATACCCAAGCCTTTTATTATGTTAAAAGTGTTAAAATAACCCTTTAAAAATTTATTTATAAAGGATTCGTATGCAAGGCGGAGGTAATGTTTTAACTTCATTGATGCCACTTATTGTCTTATTTGGTATATTTTATTTTTTGGTTATAAGACCCCAACAAAAACAAGCTAAAGCTCACAAAGAGATGCTTGCCGCTTTAAAAAAGGGAGATAAGATCGTTACAAACGGAGGACTTATCTGTGAAGTCGTAAAACCTGAAGAGGATTTTATCAAAGTTAAGCTTAATGATAATACAGTCGTTAAAGTTTCAAGAGATTTTATAGCAAAGAAAGTAGATGCATAAGAGTAGATGGAATTATAGGATAATAATCTTCATTTTTACTATGATAGTGGGAATAGTCTTATCTTTTCCCAGCTTCATGCCATCAATGAAGGGTCCCAAGATAAAACTTGGATTGGATTTGCAAGGCGGACTTCATATGCTTCTTGGTGTAGATACCAAAGAAGCCATAAAGTCTAAGTATAAATCTATTGCTTCGAGTATAAAGTATTTTACTGATGATAATGATATTGTTATAGATGCTTTAAGGACAAAAAGTGATGGAGTTAGTTTTACTCTTCTTGATGATACCGAGGAGAAAAATCTTAATGCAATGCTCAATAAAATTCCGGGTCTTGTAGTCAATAAAAATAAACTTAACTACAAATTGACTCTTACTAAAAAAGAGATAAAAGCCACAAAAGAGTATGCTATCAAACAAGCGGTTGATACTATAAGAAATAGGCTTGATCAGTTCGGACTCTCTGAACCTACCGTCGCAAAACAAGGAAAAGATAAGATACTTGTCGAGCTTCCCGGTATAAAAACTCAAGCTCAAGAAAAAAGAGCAAGAGAACTTATAGCTAAAGCTGCACATTTGCAACTTATGGCGGTTGATGAAAAAAGAGCGGATCAAGTTTACAATATGAGCAAAGATGAAGCGACAAGCTATGGGGATGTTATACTTCAAAATGCAAGAGATTCCAAACAAAAATATCTTCTAAAAGAGATTCCTATACTTGATGGAAGTATGTTGATTGATGCTAAGGTAGGATTTGACAGGATGAATCAGCCTGTTATCAACTTCTCTTTAAACAGTGAAGGAGCTAAGATATTTGGTGATTTTACTGGTAAAAATGTAGGACATCATCTTGCTATCGTGCTTGACAATAAAGTATATTCCGCTCCGGTTATAAGAGAAAGGATAGGCGGCGGAAGCGGGCAGATAAGTGGAGGATTTTCAGTACAAGAAGCTCATGATGTGGCTATCGCTCTTAGAAGTGGTGCACTTTTGGCTCCGGTAAAACTGCTTGAGAAAAGAAGTATCGGACCATCTTTGGGTGCAGATAGCATTAGAGAGAGTATGATAGCTTTGATAAGCGGTTTTGTGCTTGTTGTTTTCTTTATGATTATATACTACGGATATGCCGGAGTTATAGCTGATATCGCTCTTATGATAAACCTTTTTATTATTATAGCCATTATGGCACTTTTTGGAGCCACTTTAACACTTCCGGGAATGGCAGGTATCGTGTTGACCGTAGGTATGTCGGTGGATGCCAATGTTATCATCAATGAAAGGATAAGAGAATTGCTAAGAGAGGGCAAGAGTGTTGCTATCGCTATAGAAAAAGGTTATGCAAATGCTATGAGTGCGATACTTGATGCAAATATCACGACTTTGATAGCGGCAGTTGTTTTATATGCTTATGGGACAGGTCCTATAAAAGGATTTGCTGTTACTATGAGTATCGGTATATTGGCCTCTATGCTGACTGCAATACTTGGAACACACGGAGTTTATCAATCTCTTATGCCCAATATAGAGAGAGCTAAAAATTTAAAAATATGGTTTGGAATAAAGGTTAAATAATGGAGATATTTAAAGGTGATAAAGTTTTTGATTTTATGGGAAAGAGTAAGATTTTCATATCTATTTCCATTGCTTTTATATTGGCATCATATGTGCTTCTTGCAACAAAAGGATTAAATTACGGGCTTGATTTCAAGGGCGGCACTCTTGTGCAAGTTCAATATGAGCATAAAGCTCCTATAAAAAAGATAAGAGAGAGTATAAGTAAAGATTCGTTATTTAAAAATGCATCTATTACAAAGTTTGGTTCTCCAAATGAAATAATTATCAAATTTACCACAAGTTCATCTTCAGTCAAAGAGGATATGGGTGATAAAATAGGGAAACTTTTAAAAGGTACCGGTAAATTTAAAATAAGAAGAGTTGATATAGTCGGACCTAAAGTCGGAAGCGAACTTAGAGAAAAGGGTTTTATGGCTATGGTTTTGTCAATTATATCGATACTGATATATGTTGCGATTAGATTTGAATGGAGATTTGCTGTGGCTTCAGTGGCCGCTTTGGTGCATGATGTTTCTATATCCATAGGAGCTATCGCACTGTTTCAAATAGATGTCAATTTAGATACACTTGCGGCGATACTGACTATCATGGGTTATTCGCTAAATGATACCATTATCGTATTTGACAGGATTAGAGAGGGAATACACGAAACTAAAAAATATGATCTTTTCCATGTTATAAATGATTCTATTTCAAAAACTCTTTCAAGAACTACACTAACATCATTGACAACATTTTTCGTTGTTTTGACACTCTATCTTTTCGGAGGAGAGATTATAGTAGGATTTAGTTTTACTCTTCTTATAGGCATAATTGTCGGAACTTACAGTTCGATTTTCGTTGCTTCTCCTCTTCTTAAATGGTTTGGATTTAATATCGAGGACTTTAAGAGAAGATTGGCTGAAAAAGAGAAGGCAAAAGCTGAAAAAGAGAAGATGAGAGAGATGTATGAGCGAGGAATGGTTTAAAAAGGAGCTATTTTGAATTGGGGTAAAGTTAGTTATATATTTTTTGCTTTGATGAGTTTGACCACGACTGCCGGTTTTTTATATGAAGATAATGCTACCTCTTTATTTGTAGCGGCAAGTATCAATGTAGTCTCTACACTTTTAAAAATAGGAGTCAAAAATATACTCTCAGCAGAGATGTTTGCAAGTTCTCTGGTGGCTGATTTGCACCTGATACCGGCTTTTATATTATTTGAGATTTATAACAATAAAACTACTGCTATGGCTATGGCCATAGGGGCGGTTGTGGCAAACTTGTTTTCTATGGCACTTGTGATAGTGGAAGCTGCAAAAACAAGAGAAGAGTTTTAATAAGGAGTTTTTTAATGCAATACAATCCAAAAGAGATTGAAAAGAAGTGGCAACAGTATTGGAGTGAAAACAACTCTTTTGAGCCTGAAGATAGTTTCGAAAAACCAAAAAAATATATACTCAGTATGTTTCCCTATCCAAGCGGAAGGATACATATGGGGCATGTTAGAAATTACTCCATTGGTGATGCGATTGCCAGAAATGCAAGAAAAGAGGGCTTTAATGTACTTCATCCTATAGGCTGGGATAGCTTTGGAATGCCTGCTGAAAATGCGGCGATAAAGCACAAACTTCATCCAAAAAAATGGACTTACGAAAATATAGACTATATGAAAAAAGAGTTAGACTCCTTGGGTCTATCTTTTAGCAAAACAAGAGAATTTGCTACAAGTGATGAGATATATACCAAATTTGAACAAGAGTTTATCATAGAATTTTACAAAAAAGGTTTGATGTATAGAAGATCAAACAGTGTAAATTGGTGTGAGAGTTGTCACACCGTTTTAGCAAATGAACAGGTTGAGGACGGATGTTGTTGGAGATGTGGCAACGAGGTCGTCCAAAAAGAGATGCCCGGATACTATATAGCCATCACAAAGTATGCACAAGAGTTGCTTGATGATTTGAAAAAACTGGAGGGTAAATGGCCGTCTCAAGTTTTAAAGATGCAAGAGAATTGGATAGGACGAAGCGAAGGGCTTAGTTTTAAATTTGAGCTTAGCGAAGACTCTAAGAAAAAGCTTGATGGTAAATTTGAAGGATATGAAGTCTTTACAACAAGACCTGATACGATATATGGAGTAAGTTACTCCGCTTTAGCTCCGGAACATCCGATAGTAAAGTATCTTATAGAGCATAAGCTTTTAAGTGATGATAAGATCTCTCTTATAAAAAAGATGCAAAATATGAGTGAAAAAGAGAGATCCATTAGTGAAAAAGAGGGTGTGAGTTTGGATGTGGATGTGATACACCCCCTAACTAAAGAGAAAGTTCCGGTATGGGTGGCGAATTTTGTGCTTATCGGATACGGTGGTGGTGCGGTTATGGCGGTACCTGCTCATGATGAGAGAGATTATGAATTTGCAACAAAATATAACCTCCCTATAAAACATGTGATAAAATCTTTGGATGATAAAAAGATTGATGGTGCTTTTACAGAATACGGTATATTGGTAAATAGCGGAGAATTTAGCGGACTCAAAAGCCAAGAGGCTAAAAAAAGAATCATAGAGTATTTTGAGAAAAATTCTCTTGGTAAAAAAGAGATCAATTACAAACTAAGAGATTGGGGAGTTAGCAGACAGAGGTATTGGGGTGCACCTATACCTTTTGTGCATTGTAAAAAGTGTGGATTGGTGCCTGAAAAGATAGAAAATCTGCCTATCGCTCTGCCTGAAGATGTTACGATAACCGGAGAGGGCAATCCTCTTGAGAGTCATCCTACTTGGAAATATTGCAAATGTCCTAATTGTGGCGAAGATGCTATAAGAGAGACAGATACTCTCGATACTTTCGTGCAATCAAGCTGGTATTTTTTAAGATATGCAACCAATCCTAAAAAGTGGCAAGATGTTGGAGTAGACAAAGAGGATGCAAAGTATTGGATGAATGTCGATCAGTATGTAGGCGGTATAGAACATGCTATTCTTCATCTTTTATATTCCAGGTTTTTTACAAAAGCTTTGAGAGATTTGGGAAAAATAGATGTGGATGAGCCGTTTGAGAGACTTTTAACTCAAGGAATGGTTTTAAAAGACGGTGCCAAGATGAGTAAATCAAAAGGCAATACGGTAGATCCTGATGAAATAATAGCAAAATACGGAGCCGATACGGCTAGACTTTTTATACTGTTTGCCGCACCTCCGCAAAAAGAGCTTGAGTGGAACGATAGTGCAGTAGAGGGTGCTTTTAGATTTATAAAAAGATTTGCCGAAAGAAGCGAAAATGCTAAAAAGATGCAAACTCTTTGTGAGATAGAGCATAAATCCTTAACAAAAGAGGAAAAATTTGCAAGAAAAAAAGTATATGAGGCACTTAAAAAATCGTATCAAACTTATGAGAAAGAGTATGGTTTCAACACTCTTATAGCCGCCTGTATGGAAGCCTTAAATGCTTTAAATGCACAATCAAATTCAGATGTATGGAGTGAAGGTTACTATATCATATCAAATATCTTGGAGCCTATTATTCCGCATGTTTGTTGGGAGATAAGTGACAATCTATTTGGTAGAGAAAATTTTAGAAATATTAAGATAAAAGAGGAAGTTTTCAAGGAAGATAGTATAAAGCTTGTTATAACCGTAAATGGTAAAAAAAGAGATGAGATAGAGGTTAATGTTGGCGAGGATAAAGAAGTCATCTTAAAAAGTGCAAAAGAGAAGGTTTCTAAATGGCTTGAGGATAAGAGTATTATAAAAGAGATATATGTTCCCAATAAGTTGGTTAATTTGGTCGTTAAATGAAATATAATGTATTTAAACTTTTTATTTTTATCGTATCGATTTTGATATTTTTTGGATGTGGGTATAAGCCATCCTCATACTATACAAAACAGATAATAGGTGATAAAATTTATACAAAAGTTTATGTTGATGTTAAAGACCCTGAAAACTCGGTCTTAATAAAAGATGCTATAAATGAAGCTATTGTAACAAAATTCAAATCATCAATAGCGAATAATGTTGCTGATGCAAATAGTGAATTTTTGGTAAAATTCAAAAGTAAGAGTTTTGAGCCTATAGCTTATGATAAAGATGGATATGTGGTATCCTATAAAGCAAAAGTGTCTTTAAAGATTACATATATAGATAAATTCGGCAAAAGAGATAGTTTTGATGTTATGGGAACTTATGACTTTCCTATAGAGGCGAATAGTGTTATTTCTGATACTAAAAGATTTGAAGCTATAAAATTTGCCTCATATAAAGCTATATCGGAATTTATATCCAAAATAGCTATAAAAGGTATGATAAAAGGTGGTAAAAATGGCAACTAAGATAAATGATATCATAAAAGATTCCATAAAAAGGCTCCATGAAGAGAAGAAGATTTTTACTCCAAGTAATTATCAAGAAATTTTTTGCAAGGTAGCAAAAGAGAATGGGCTTATCTTAGAGGATTGCAGAAAGCTGGATAAGTATATCGAAAAACTTGATAAGACACTTAAACAGGAGATAAAAAGTTTTAATGTTAAAAATATTGATGAGTTATTTGTATTTTTATCTTCGAGATTGCAAAGAAGTATGAAATCAGATAGTAGCGAAGTATTGGAGGCTTTGTATATTTTAACTAAAAGATTGTTGCAAAGTATATCGGTATTGCACAATAAAAGAGCAAGAGAGCTTTCAAATTACTCTATAGAAAAATTAAAAGTGAAAAATGATATTAAAACGATAGAGAATTTAAAAGACAAATGGTTTGATTTTCTAACTAGTTATGATGATAGTTTTTTGAACAAGGTTGACGGATATTGCATAACCGACAAGAGTGATTTGGAAAAGTTCGTAAATGGACTTGTTAAATGTCTTAATAATAACAATGAAAAAGAGATATATCAAAAATTGGCTCCACTTATCATCGCAACTCTTTCCCCATCAATAGCATCAAGCATTGATGATGATTTGGCGGCTATTAGTTATGAGCTTAGAAACTCTCCGGAGATATTGGCAACAGAGTCTATCCAAGAAGATATTAAAAATATGATAAAAAAGAGGGTTGAGCTTGATAAAAATGAGTTAAAAAAGAAGTTTAGTGAAGTTGATAAAATATTATTGGAAATTGAAAAAAGACTTTTAAATCTTATCGGAACAAGTAGTGATAGTAATAAAAATGTTATAAAAGTTAGAGACGAATTAAAAAGTATTGACTTTAAAGCGGATACTTTTGAAGTTGTACAAAAGAAGTTAATAGGTATAGCGGACTCTTTGGAGTATGAAACTAGAACTTTAAATGAAAAAATGAAGGAAAATCAAGAAGTTATCAAAAAGCTTAAACTTAGAAATGAAAAGTTAGAGCATGCATTATCTATTGCTAAAAAAGAGAGTAAAGAGGATTTTCTTACTAAACTTGCTACAAAAAGAGCTCTTGAAGCTGAAATAAAAAAAGTTGAAGAAGCATATAGGAGATATAAGATAGATTACTCTTTGTGTTTTATAGATATAGACCATTTTAAAAATATCAATGATACTTATGGGCATGATGCTGGGGATATTGTTTTGTCTGCTCTTGGAAAAGTACTTAAAAGATTTACAAGAGATGTAGATTTTGTTGGAAGATATGGAGGAGAAGAGTTTTTGATAATATTACCCAATATCGATCTTAAAAGTGCTATTGCATTTGCCAATAAAATTAAAGATATTATTGCAAATTTTAAATTTATTTATAAAAATGAAAGAATTGATGTTAAGGTAAGTATCGGTGTTAGCGAAAGAAAATCGTGTAAAAATCAGCAAGAAACCATAAAAAAAGCTGATGAAATGCTTTATAAAGCAAAAAAAAGCGGTAGAAACAGGGTTTGTCCTTCTCGATGAGTAAATACTCTATTTTTTTAGAAAAAAAACCTCTGTTTTATAAGAAAATAGACTATGATAGAATGCCAAAAATTTGGCAAAAAATTAAATCGAATTTTTCTTTGCCCAAAATTATACATATAGTTGGAACGAATGGTAAAGGAACAACCGGAAGATTTCTATCTTGGTATCTTTTAAAATCCGGTTATCAAGTTGGACACTATAGTTCTCCACATATACTTGCATTTAATGAGAGAATTTGGCTCAATGGTAAAGATAGCAAAGAGTGTAAGCTGCAAGAGGCTCATGAATTTCTTTTAAAAATATTGGATAAAGATGATATTGAGGCACTTTCTTATTTTGAATATACTACCCTTATGGCGATATATTTATTTCAAGAGTGTGATTATGCCATCATGGAAGCAGGTATGGGCGGAGAGTTTGATGCTACAAATGTATTTGATAAAATAGTATCTTTAGTAACAACTATAGATATTGATCATCAAGATTTTTTAGGAAATAGCATCGAAGAGATTGCATATACAAAGTTAAGAAGTATTACAAATGTAGCTATACTCGGTGTTCAAATAAATGATATAGTTTACCAAGTAGCCAAAATACTACAAGAAGAAAATGGTATTTTGATAAAAAAATATACTGATTTTATAGATGAATATGATAAAATAGAAGCTAAAAAGTTATCTGAAAAAAAAGGTTGGCCTAATTTTTTAAAAGATAATTTGCTATTATCGATATCAGCTATAAAATTTTTGAATATTAAATTAAAATATGAATATTTTGAAGATATTGAATTATTTGGTAGATTTCAAAAAATAAAAGACAATATTATCGTAGATGTAGGGCATAATACTTTAGCAGCAAAAAAAATAAAAGAAATGTTTAAAGATAAAAAAATTATTTTGATATATAATAGTTATAAAGACAAAAAGTACAAAATGATTTTACAAATTCTAAAACCAATCATCAAGAGAGTAGAGATTTTAAAAATAAATTCTCCACGAGCTGAAGAGGAAAATATTTTGCAAAATGTTTTAAATGATTTGGATATAGAAAATAAATTTTTTAAAAATATTGATGAAAAAGAGAATTATTTGGTTTTCGGTTCTTTTTCCGTAGTTGAAGAGTTTTTAAAAGGATATATGCTTGAGAGATAAATTTACCATTATTATTTCTGATGTAAACGGTTCTAAACACTATACTGTAAAGCAAATTATCAAAAAAGTTTTTTTCTATTTTTTTATAGCAGTAGTCTTGGTGGTTGCACTTGGAGTTATTTGGATCAAGATATTGTTGGGAGAATTAAAAGATATAGAACAAAGAAAAACTGTTTACAAGAAACAGTCTAAAACACTTTTGTATAAAAATATGGCATTATCTGAAAAAATTAAAAAAATGCAAAATGAGATAAAAATTAAGGGTGATGAATTAGAAAAAATAAATGATAAAATTTCAGATTTAGAAAATACAATGGGTATCAATAGTGACTCAAATGAAAGTGTGGACAATAGGATAGATACTTTAAAAGTTACTTCCATTCAAAGGCAAGAATTTTTAAAAAATATTCCAAATGGATCTCCGGTTGTTTTTAAAGGAGTATCCAGTAGCTTTGGTTGGAGAAAACATCCTGTATTGAAGAAAAAAGAGTTTCATCCCGGACTTGATCTTAGGGCAAAGAAGGGTGCAAAAATTTATGCTCCGGCAGACGGTCTTGTGGAGTTTTCGGGCTATCATAAAAGAAGCGGATATGGCAATCTAATAATACTTGATCATAATTTTGGTTTTAAAACTTTATATGGGCATTTAAGCAAAAGAGTTGTTAAAAATGGAGAATTTGTAAAAAAAGGTGAGTTGATAGGATATGTGGGTAGTACCGGATTGTCCACGGGAGCTCATTTGCATTATGGTGTTATGTATTTACAAAGGTTTCTAAACCCATACTATTTTGTTAAATGGAATAAGGATAATTTTGATTATATATTTAAAAAAGAGAGGAATATAAAATGGCAATTTTTGATAAAGGCAGTACAGAGTCAAATACTACTATCATTGCAGCAGGAACAAAAATAGAAGGTGAGCTTAATATTGCTTGTAAATTGCATATTGACGGAAAGGTGTCCGGCAAAATAAACTCTACAAGTATTGTTAGTATTGGTGCAAAGGGACAAATGAAAGGAGAGTTAGTTTCTCAAAAATTAATAGTTAGTGGTACTTTTGAGGGAATTGCAGAGTGTGATAGTATCGAGTTATTAAAAGATGGAAAAATTTTTGGAAAAATTACTACTAAAGATTTAATGATAGAATCAAGTTCTATTTTTGAAGGAGAGAGTCATATCAAAAAAAGTAATAATGAGGACATAAGTAAAAATAGTGCAAGCAAAAATATATGAATTTTTAAAAAGCGGTTCATTATCTAAAAAACCTCTTTTTGTTGTTAGAGATGATAAAGAATCTTTTGAAGTTCAAAATGTATGTGAGTATTTTGGTTATAAGGTCTATCCTCTTCCAGATATCAGAGCCAAATTTGCAGAAGATTTAAGAGCATATAAAAGTGAATTTGGCGAATTTATATCGTCAATGAGCGGATATTTTTTTGACAATAGTGATAAAAAAGTTATTATATCTCCTTTTAATACGATTTTACATCCTCTGCCCTCAAAAGAACTTTTTAAAAAGTTTGAAATTTCATTCGCCGATACTCTTGATATAGGATACTTGAAAAATCTTTTTTTGTTATGGGGATATGTCTTTGTAGATATAGTTCAAGAAAAGGGAGAGGTATCTTTTAGGGGAGATATTATAGATATATTTCCCATCAATTATGACAATCCCATCAGAATATCTCTTTTTGATAATGAGTGTGAGAGCATAAGATACTTTGAATGCGAAACTCAAAAAAGCCATAAAGAAGAGTTGGAAAAGGTTGAGATAATAGAAGCAAATTTTGCTTTTGACGAAATACAATATGAACAAGTACAAAATAGACTGAACAATTTGCAAACTGATAGCTTTGTAAAAGATATCAATTCTCTTGGATTGTGGGTACTTGGAGAATACAGTAAATATTATTATGAAATATTTGATGCATATTTATGCAGCGATATTGATAGAGAGTTTGAAGAGATAAAAAGTTTTAATCCTGAGATAAAAGATATAACACCTTATCTAAAGAAGATAGCAAAACCCATAAAATATAAAGATATAGAAGTTGTTGATGTAAACTCATTTTTAGAATTTCACTCCAAAAAAAAGATAACTATTTTATGTAAAAATGAAGCTATTTTTAAAAGTTCTTATATAAGCGAAGAGTATAAAAAATTTTTACAGTACTCCCCGCTTATCTTAAATATAACAAGCAACGAAGAGCTTATAATCTCTTTAAATAAAAAATTATCAAACAGAAGAGTAAAAGTTGCAAAAATTGTTCTTGACGAGTTGAATGTAGGGGATTATGTTGTTCATGAAGATTATGGTATAGGTATTTTTAATGGACTTGAGAGTGCTACCGTATTGGGTGCTACAAGGGATTTTATAAAAATAACATATCAAAATGATGATAAACTTCTTTTGCCGGTTGAGAATATAGATAAAATAGATAGATATATAAGCGATAGCGGTTCTTTGGCGGTAGTAGATAAATTGGGAAAAGGGAGTTTTGCAAAGCTTAAGGAAAAAGTTAAAGAGAAACTTTTTGAGATAGCAAAAGAGATAGTGGAACTTGCTGCCCAGAGGGAGCTTGAGAGTGCTACGATTATAGATAGTCATTTACCGGAGATTTCAATATTTCAAAAGAGTGCCGGGTTTGAATACACTAAAGATCAACTTAACTCTATCAAAGAGATATTTGATGATTTTAAATCGGGCAAGATAATGGACAGGCTTTTAAGTGGAGATGTTGGTTTTGGGAAAACAGAAGTGGCTATGAATGCTATATTTGCCACTGTCAAGAATGGTTATCAAGCCGCTATGGTCGTGCCTACCACTCTTTTGTCAAACCAGCACCACAAAACACTTCAAGAGAGATTTGAAAAGTTTGGTATCAAAGTGTATAGACTTGATAGATTTGTAAGTGCAAAAGAAAAAAGAGAAACTCTTCAAAAGATAAGTAGCGGCGAAGCAAAAGTCGTTATAGGTACTCATGCTCTTTTTTCGGCACAATTTAAAAATCTTGCTTTTTTGGTTATTGATGAAGAACATAAGTTTGGAGTAAAACAGAAAGAGAAGTTAAAAGAATTGAAAAAGGATGTACATATACTTTCCATGAGTGCAACTCCAATTCCAAGAAGCCTCAATATGGCACTATCTTCCATAAAACAATTTTCTCAGCTTGTTACTCCTCCGCTTAAAAAGAAAGAAGTGAGAACTTTTGTAAAAGAGTTTGGTAAGCCAATTATCAAAGAAGTTATTTTGAGAGAGATAAGAAGAGGTGGACAAATATTTTTTGTGCATAATAGAATTGCAACACTTCCTCAAAGAAAGCGATTTTTGCAGGAGCTTTTGCCGGATTTGAAGATACTGTCTCTTCACTCAAAGATAACGGCTGTTGAGATGGAAAAGGAGATGATATCGTTTGCAAACAAAGAATATGATGTGCTACTTTCAACATCTATCGTAGAGTCGGGCATACACTTGCCGAATGTAAATACTATGATAGTCGAAAATGCAGATAAGTTCGGTATAGCCGATCTTCATCAGTTAAGAGGAAGAGTTGGAAGAGGTAGAAATGAGGGGTATTGTTATCTTTTGGTGCAAGATAAGGAAAAATTAAGTGAAATATCTAAAAAAAGACTTATTGCACTTGAGAGTAATTCGTTCCTCGGTAGCGGTTCGGTATTGGCTTATCATGATCTTCAGATAAGAGGCGGAGGAAATCTTATAGGTAAGGCTCAAAGCGGACATATAAAAAATATAGGATACACCCAATATCTTAGAATGTTAGAAGATAGTATCAATAGGCTACTAAATAAAAAAGTGTTCAAAAAAAGAGAGATAAATATAAAATTAAATATCAGTGCTTATATAAATAGTGAATACATAAGCGAAGATAGACTTAGACTTGAAATTTATAGAAGACTTGGAAAGTGTGAAAGCTTAAATGAAGTGTATGAGATAGAGGATGAGCTTGAAGATAGATTTGGCAAGATTGATGAGGTTACAAGAAAGTTTTTGGATATAATTTGCATCAAAATACGAGGTATCAAAAAGGGTATTATTTTAATCTCAAACTATCAGCAAAATATATCTTTTGTCTTTGAAAACGGAGAAAAAAAAGAGTTTAAATCAAGAAGCAAAGATGATGATGATATTGTAGAGGCAGTTTTAAAGGAGCTTAAGTGAGGATAGTTTTTATAGGAGATATTGTTGGAAAGCCCGGCAGAGATATGATAAAAGAGCATTTAAAAAAGATAAAAGAGGATAGGGGTATAGACTTTGTTATCGCAAATGGTGAAAATGCAAGCCATGGCTTTGGACTGAGTGCTAAAAATGCCGATGAACTTTTGAGTTATGGGGTAGATTGCATAACCGGAGGCAATCATATATGGGATAAAAAAGATATTATTCCTCTTTTGGATTCTCTGCCTATTGTTAGACCGCTTAATTATCCCAAAGGAACTCCGGGGAAAGGTGTGAAGGTTTTTGAGATAAAAAATAAAAAAATTGCAGTAATAAACTTAATGGGACATTTTACTATGCCCTTTGTGGATAATGTATTTTTGAGAGCAAAAGAGGAGATAAGAAAGATTAAAGAGGAGGGGATTGAAAATATATTTATAGATTTTCATGCTGAGGCTACCAGTGAAAAAAGAGCTATGTTTTTGCTTTTTAAAAATGAAGTAAGTGTGATATGTGGCACTCATACTCACATAGGAACTGATGATTTGATGATAGATGGAGGTACTTTTTATGTTAGTGATGTGGGTCTTAGCGGATGTAGAGATGGTATTATTGGCATGGATGAAAAAGCTCCTATAAAAAGATTTTTGACAGGATTACCTGCATCTTTTGATATATCTAAAAGATGTAAAAAAATACTTCAACTTATTATCGTTGAATTAAAAAATGGGAAATGCAAAGATGGTTACAAGCTTAAAATTTACGATGATAGAGACAATATAGACAAATTAAAGGCGATGGTAGAATGAGAGATAGTTTTGAAATTTTCAAGTATTTAAAAGATTTGGGTTATTTAAAAGAGTTAAGAGATAGGCTTTGGTGGCCCAATAGTAGAACTTTTGAAGTGGTGGTTGGAGCTATTTTAACTCAGCAGACAAGGTGGGATAAAGTTGAAAAGGCTCTAAAAAACTTAAAAGATGCCAACTTGTTATCTTTAGAAGCATTGAGCATGGTTGATGATAAGGAGTTGTCTAAACTTATAAAACCGAGCGGATTTTATAATACCAAGGCGAAGAGACTGAAACTGCTATCTAAAAATATTATAAAAGATTTTGGAAATTTTGAAAACTTTAAACAGAGTGTTAGCAGAGAGTGGCTACTTTCCCAAAAAGGACTTGGCAAAGAGAGTAGCGATAGCATACTATGCTATGGATGCGAAAGAGAAGTTTTTGTTGTTGATGCATATACTGCAAAACTTCTTAAAAAATTCGATTATGAATTTGAGGAATATGATGAGCTTAGAGAGTGGATGGAGCATGGGATTTTGTCAAATTTAGATAAGATTTATGAAGTATATAAAGAGAAAAAAAGTCTCAATGAAATATATGCCAGATTTCATGGAAAGATAGTTGAATTTGGAAAGGATAAAAGATAAGTTAGCTATATATATTATCTTTATTAATTAATAATTTATTTATATTTTAGTAACTTTTAGATAACATGTTTATACTATCAAACAAAGGGAGGTCTATTATGGATGAAGTATTAGAAGAGAAGAGTATAAATATTGACGGGCAAGATATACCCTTGGAAAAGTTGATAAATACATATAAAAAATCAAAAGAAGAGAAAAAATTCGAAAAAAAAGCGGTTAGAAAGAGAAAAGAAGAAGCGGAACTTAAGCCTTATCAAGCGGAATTAATAAAACTTCAAAAATATCTTGAAGAGAGTAAAAAAAAGATGATTATACTTTTTGAAGGAAGAGATGCCGCAGGAAAAGGTGGAACCATAAGAAGAGTAACAAGATATATGGATGAGAAACACTACCGTGTTGTGGCTCTTGGTAAACCTACCGAGGAGCAAAGAACTCAATGGTACTATCAAAAATATGTACAGCACTTTCCGGTAGCCGGAGAGATCGTGCTATTTGATAGAAGCTGGTACAATAGGGCTATGGTCGAATCGGTATTTAATTTTTGCACTAAAAAAGAGTATGATGATTTTATGAAAGGTGTTAAGGGTTTTGAAAAGGATCTTGTCAGGCAAGGCACTATACTTATAAAATTGTATTTTAGTGTTACAAAAGAAGAGCAGGCAAAAAGGTTTGAGAGAAGAAAAACTGATCCTCTAAGACAGTGGAAATTAAGCGAGATAGATCTTCAGGCTCAAGAAAAATGGGATGATTTTACAAATACAAAATACAATATGCTAAAACAAACCAATTCATACAATGCTCCGTGGACAGTGATAAGGTCAAATAATAAACACAAAGCAAGGATGGAAGCTATGAAAGTTATTTTGAACTCTGTTAACTATACCGGAAGGGATGAGAGTCTTGACTATACATTAGATCATGATGTGGTGGTTTCAGGTGCAAGAGAGATAGAGATTATGGAAACCCAAAGAGCAAAAGTGGGTAAATTTATAGATTAAAAGGATAGACATGGACAAGAAGAAAGAAGAGAAAAAGGTTCAAAATCAAGAGATTAAAAACGAGAGTTCCAAAAAGAAAAAAAATAAGCCCGGAAAGGTTCAAATATGGGTAAAAAAAGAGACTTTGGAGTATGAAAAAGAGCTTAGGACATTACAAATAGAACTTTTAAAGTTCCAAAATCATGTTAAGGACAAGGGTCTTAAAATACTTATGATATTTGAGGGTAGAGATGCTGCCGGAAAAGGCGGAACGATAAAAAGAATTACTGAGCATCTAAATCCAAGGGGTGCAAGAGTTGTTGCACTTGAAAAGCCTGATGAAAAAGAGAGAACACAATGGTATTTTCAAAGATATGCCGAGCATTTGCCAAGTGCCGGAGAGATTGTGCTTTTTGATAGAAGCTGGTACAATAGAGCTATGGTGGAGCCTGTTATGGGATTTTGTACAGAAAGGCAGCACCACAAATTTTTAAAAGATGCTCCGGAATTTGAAAAAATGATAGTTGAAGAGGGTATCCAAATATTTAAGTTTTATTTCTCGGTATCTAAAGAGGAGCAGGCAAGGAGATTTAAGGCTAGAGAAACCGATCCTCTAAAACAGTATAAACTTTCACCGGTTGATAAAGAGTCTCAAAGATTGTGGGATGAGTACACTTTGGCAAAATTTATGATGTTAAGCTCGACTCATACTAAAGAAGCCCCATGGACGGTAGTAAAAAGTGACAATAAGAAAAAAGCGAGGATAAATACGATAAAGCATATCTTGAATTTTGTTGACTATCCCGACAAAATAGCTCCGGAAAAGATAGAAGTTGACAGAGATATCATAGTTTACGGCAGAGATGAAGCTATCGCTATGGAAAAAAAGTTTAAATTTCTTATGAAGCCATAAAACTGCGGTCGTTTTTATCGACCGCAATCCTATCTTTACATCTCTTTTATTTTAAAAAATTTGGCTTTAAGCGGTATTTTTATATAATATACAATATTTAATCATTAAGGAAAAATAAAATGCGAGGATATAAAGTCTTTTCGGGTACTGCCAATGAGGAGTTTGCTAAAAAAGTTGCCAAGTACTTAACTTTGCCACTTTCCGATGCTTCTATCAGAAGATTTAGTGATGGAGAAATCGGAGTTCAGATAAGTGAAAGTGTTAGAGGAAAAGATGTATTTGTAATACAGCCTACTTGTTCTCCGGCAAATGACTCTTTGATGGAGTTGCTTATCATGAGTGATGCTTTAAAAAGAAGTTCCGCTAATTCTATTACGGCGATTATGCCATATTTTGGATATGCAAGACAAGATAGAAAGGCGGCCCCAAGGGTTCCTATAACTGCTAAGCTTGTTGCAAACCTTTTGCAAACGGCAGGTATAGATCGAGTTGTTACTGTAGATTTACATGCCGGACAAATTCAAGGATTTTTTGATATACCTGTTGACAACCTATATGGCAATGTTGTCTTTTTGGATTATGTAAAAAGAAAAAATCTTAAAAATCCTATCATTGCAAGTCCTGATATCGGAGGAGTGGCAAGAGCAAGAGCTTTTGCAAAGAGGCTTGGAGTTGATATGGTAATAGTTGATAAAAGAAGAGAAAAAGCCAATGTTTGCGAAGTGATGAATATCATAGGTGATGTCGAGGGAAAAGATGTAATACTTGTAGATGACATGATAGATACGGCAGGAACTATTACTAAAGCCGCATCAGTTCTTAAAGAAAAAGGAGCTACAAGTGTTATGGCATGTTGTACTCATCCGGTTTTAAGCGGTCCTGCATACGAGAGAATAAACTCAAGCAATCTTGATGAACTTATAGTATCAGACACTATTCCTTTAAAAGAGGAGAGTGAAAAGATAACCGTTCTTAGTGTGGCACCTCTCTTTTCAGAGGTTATAAGAAGAGTTTATCATAATGAAAGTGTAAACGGACTATTTGTATAATGCAAGAAAACATAAGAAATTTCTCAATTATAGCCCACATTGATCATGGAAAAAGCACTTTAGCCGATAGACTCATAAGCGAATGTGGAGCTATTAGTGATAGAGAGATGAGTAGCCAAGTTATGGATACTATGGATATAGAAAAGGAAAGAGGTATCACCATAAAGGCTCAGTCTGTTAGGTTGAATTATGAAGAGAATGGAAAAAAGTATATACTCAACCTTATAGATACTCCGGGGCATGTTGATTTTTCTTATGAAGTTAGTAGATCTCTTGGCTCTTGCGAGGGGGCTTTGCTTGTAGTAGATGCTTCTCAGGGAGTGGAGGCACAAACGATAGCCAATGTATATGTAGCACTTGAACATAATCTTGAAATCATACCGGTTATCAACAAGATAGACTTGCCAGCTGCAGATCCTAAAAGAGTAAAAGATGAGATAGAGCATACTATAGGACTTGAGTGTGATGAGGCTTTGGAAGTAAGTGCAAAAAGTGGTATCGGCATAAAAGAGTTGTTGCATGCTATAGTTGAAAAGATATCATCCCCTAACGGAGATCCTAAAAAACCTCTCAAGGCTTTGATATATGATAGTTGGTTTGATAACTATCTTGGGGCTTTGGCTCTTGTTCGTGTATTTGACGGAGAGATAAAAAAAGGCGGAGAGATACTTGTGATGAATACGGGCAAAAAGCATGAAGTTTTATCTCTAAAGTATCCACATCCTTTAAAACAACAAGAGACTCAAGCCATAAAAACAGGTGAGATAGGCATAGTGATACTAGGTCTTAAAAATGTCGGAGATCTAAAAGTCGGAGATACTATAACCGATGCGAAAAATCCTACAAAAGAGGCTATACAAGGATTTCAAGAGGCAAAGCCGTTTGTTTTTGCAGGTATCTATCCTATCGAGACCGATAAATTTGAAGATTTAAGGGATGCACTTGATAAGTTAAAGCTAAACGACTCAAGTATATCTTATGAGCCGGAAACTTCAACAGCTCTTGGATTTGGTTTTAGAGTGGGATTTTTGGGACTTTTGCATATGGAGGTTGTCAAAGAAAGACTTGAGAGAGAGTTTAAGATAGACCTTATAGCTACGGCTCCTACCGTTATATATAGAATTGAAAAAACAGACGGAGAAATCATCGAGATACAAAATCCAAGCGAACTTCCTCCTGTAAACAAGATTGAAAAGATATATGAGCCGTATGTAAAAGCCACCATCATAACTCCAAATGAGTTTCTTGGCAATATAATTACTCTTTTAAACAATAAAAGAGGAATTCAACAACATATGGACTATATAACTACCGACAGGGTGCTTTTGGAGTATCTTTTGCCGATGAATGAGATAGTTATGGACTTTTATGACAAATTAAAATCAAGTACAAAAGGGTATGCAAGTTTTGATTATGAGCCTATCGGATACAGAGAGGGCGATCTTGTTCAGCTTGATGTCAGAGTGGCAGGAGAAGTAGTGGATGCTCTTTCTATTATCGTACCGAGAGATAAAGCCATGACAAAAGGAAGAGAGCTTGTAAAAACTATGAAAGAGTTAGTTCCCAGACAACTTTTTGAAGTTGCCATCCAAGCAAGTATAGGCAATAAAATCATAGCAAGAGAAACTGTAAAATCTATGGGAAAAAATGTTACCGCAAAGTGTTATGGAGGTGACATAACAAGAAAAAGAAAACTGCTTGAAAAGCAAAAAGCTGGTAAAAAAAGGATGAAAGCTATAGGAAAAGTTCAACTCCCTCAAGAGGCATTTTTGAGTGTGCTGAAGATCGACTAAGGAGGTCGAAATGAAAAAATTATCTCTGCTTATTATCTCTTTTTTATTTTTGTTCATATCAGGATGTTCATATAAAAATACAATATTACAGATAGCACCTTATAAGGTAAATTTTGTAAGTTTTAAAAAGCAAAATAAAAAGATTTTTATAGATAAGATTTTAGACCAAAGACCCGATAAGAGCATATTGGCTATCGTAACGAATGATAATGGTGACAATCTAGGATATTTTGTAAGTACTACCGATCTAATTAAGTGGTATAGAAATGCTCTTAAAAAAGCTCTCAATGCAAATGGTTTTGAGATAACCAATTCCAAAAAAGACTCCTCAGTGGTGATGGATATAAAGATAAAAAAACTACTGGCAACTTTCAATAAAAGCAAACTCACGAAAGCCAATCTTTTTGGAGATGTTAGGTTAAAATTGATCATACATACCAAAAATGAAACCATAACAAAAAACATTTCCGAACAGATAAAGAGTTATAATGGTTTAATAGTTGACGATAAGGATTTTGAAAAAGAGATAAAAACTCTTCTAAACGATAGCATAAAGATGATAATGAAAGGACTTAAGTGAGAATCGAAAAACGAAAAAAACTTCAACCTTTTATAAAGTGGGTTGGCGGTAAAAGAGGACTACTGTCTCAAATATTGCCACTTTTTCCGAAAAATTTCGATAATTTTTTTGAACCTTTTGTAGGAGGAGGTGCTGTCTTTTTTGAAATGTTTTCAAACGGAACTTTGGCTGACAAAGAGATATATTTATTTGATATAAACAAAGAGTTGATAAACACATATCAAGTTGTAAAAAATAGACACCAAGAGTTGATAGAGAAATTAGAAGAGTTTAAATCTAAACACTCAAAAGAGTTTTACTATGAAGTAAGAAGTTGGGATAAGTTAGATAATTTCCAAGAGATGGATAGCATAATAAAAGCGGCGAGATTTATATATCTAAATAAAACCTGTTTTAACGGACTTTACAGAGTAAACAAAAAAGGTTTTTTCAATACTCCTATAGGGAGTTATAAAAATCCTAATATCGCAGATATAAAAAGCATAAAAAATGCAAATTGTGCTTTGCAAAACTGTACTATAGAAAACTACGATTTTGCAGAGGTTTTAAAATATGCAAAAAAAGGAGACTTTATATATTTTGATCCGCCATATTATCCTTTGAATACGACATCAAAATTTACCTCTTATAGTGAATTTGAATTTTTAGAAAAAGAGCAAGAGAGGCTTTTTGAAGTGTTTTATGAACTTGACAAAAGAGGGTGTTTTGTAGCTTTAAGCAACTCGGATACTAAGTTTATAAAAGATTTGTATAAAAATTTTGATATAAATTTTATCAATGCAAATAGATTTATCAATTCAAAAAGTAACGGCAGAGGAAAAATTAGTGAAGTTTTGGTAAGAAATTATTAAGGAAAAATATGGCATCAAATAAATCTTGGGAGACAATTTTTAAAAAATATAAAATTTCTGAACACAATTTTGACAAAAATCCATACATAATTACAAGCAAAGAGATAAAAGAGGCGACTAAGTATTTTAAAAACACTTCTGAAAAAGAAGTGAGACTATTGTGCAAACAAGATAGCAGAGAAAATAGACCTCAAATATTTAAAGATAATAATTTATTTTTATTACCCAAAAAAAATGGTGTTTATTATATTATCAAGGGCGAAGGATATGTTGATATACCACCAATTACAAGCGAAATCAAAAACTATTACTCTAAATTGAATTTTTGTTTAGATACCTCTTTGGTAGGCAATTCCGAAATGCAACATTTAGACTATGCATATGCAACAAGTTTAATTAGAACATTTTTGAATGACGATAGTTTGGTTTTGACAATAAGAGGTAGAAAATATACTCCAAAGTTTTCATTCAAAGTAAATAATTTTAATATTGAGGTAGAGAGTGTTCAGACAGAAGTTGATGCAGGATACGAAGGAGCAAAACAAGTTGTTCTTGTTGAAGCTAAAAATTCTATCACATCAAATACTATTATCAGACAGTTATTTTATCCATTTAAACAGTGGAAGCAATATACCAATAAAGAAGTAAAATGTTTATTTTTTGAAAAAGAAAACGATATTTACAATATATGGGAGTTTGTATTTGAGGATGAAAATAATTACAATAGCATAAAATTGAAAAAAAGTACAAGATATAAGATAATTTGTCAATGATTAAGATAACAATGTATATTATTTTATTTACATATAAGAAAAATTAGGCTATTATTATGTTAGAGAAAGATATAAAGATAGAGCTTATCAAAAGAGATCTGAAGCCAAGCGATGTTTATAAAGCTTTAGGTATCGGGAGGGCTCATTTTTATCAAGCCATTAGAAGTTCAAATCTAAATAATAAAACATTAAAAAAGATTTTGGACTATTTGGATTTGAAAATTTCCGTAACTTTGGAGCCGAAAAATGGAAGTGGAAATATATGAAAAACTTTTTATCGCCGATACCGAATTTTTAAGTCAAAAGATGGAAGAAAATTTTTTAATGTGCGGAAAAAATTGGGATTGGTATTTTACAAAAGTTGATAAAGATATAGAGGTTGAAGAGTTGAAAAATATCAAATTTATAGAGTTTCAAAATGAAACTGAGTTTTATAATTTTTTAGATAATAATGACTTTATAGACTATTCTATAGAATTTGAAAAACCTTGTGCGATCGCTTATGTCTAAAATAAAAACTTATGAACCAAAAGATTTTGAGCAAGAGTGCACAACCGTATGGTCTTTTAGAAGAAGAGGAAATTGGGCGACACATAACTCTAAATATCGTGGTAACTGGGCTCCTGAAGTTGTTAGAAATCTTATTTTAAGATATTCAAAAGAGGAGGATTTTTTACTTGATCCTATGGTTGGCGGAGGAACAACCGCTATTGAGTGCAAACTTTTAAATAGAAATCTTATAGCCTTTGATATAAATCCAAATGCCATAGCACTTACCAAAAAAGCACTTGAATTTGAGTACAGATATAATCCTAAGATTGAAGTCAAACAGCAAGATTGCAGAGATTTATCTTTTTTGAAGAGTGAAAGCATCGATTTTATCTTAACTCATCCGCCCTATGCCGATATTATCAAATATAGCGATAAAAAGATAGATAAAGATTTATCAAATATTCACAATCTTGATAAATTTTGTGATGAGATAGAAAAAGTTGCAAAAGAGCTTTATAGAGTGCTTAAAAAAGATAAATTTTGTGCCATTTTAATAGGGGATACCAGAAGAAACAAGATGTATCAACCATTGGCTTTTTCGGTAATGCAGAGATTTTTAAAGGTTGGATTTTTGCTCAAAGAGGATATCATAAAGCATCAACATAACTGTAAGGCTACCGGTTTTTGGGTTAATAAGTCTAAAGAGTATAACTTTTTACTTATAATGCATGAACACTTGTTTATTTTCCAAAAGTGATGTATTGTCTTTTATGTGGAAATTTATCTTTTTCTTTGATATGCAAAG
>Ga0256842_1001002_pt1 | contig 23949 bp, 27 predicted proteins | sample 4559240metaG_FD_185973 | JGI IMG/M metagenome (GOLD analysis project Ga0256842, IMG submission 185973) | Hydrothermal vent microbial communities from Guaymas Basin, Mexico - 4559-240 | ecosystem: Environmental > Aquatic > Marine > Hydrothermal vents | place: Mexico: Guaymas Basin | collected... | reverse complement strand
TCCCAAACGATCGCTTTTGATGACAAATAACTTACGAACGAGTAACCTTTGCGTTTCAATATTTTAAAAATTCTTTCTCTTGCCCAGTTGTTGCCGACCGCAACAAAAAGCCGATATTCATCCGGTGAAAAAGATTTTTCTAAATTTTCAAAATCGACAACGGGCAAACCTTGAAAATCCTGAACGTTATCTGGCCTAAAACCAGCCTCGACACAAAATGCAGCCACTTCGTACGGGCTATCGTTCGATAGAACGTATGATACGTATTCCGCAAATTTTCCTATTCCGAATATTACTATTTTCATTTTCCCGGCCTCCATTCTTTTTTGCCGATTTCAAGCTTTTGGCATACCACCATCATGCCATGGCGGCTGAATATCGGCCTGTTTCTCATGCAGTGCTTTCTCTTGTCCTTCAAACGCAAATGGCCGATCAGAGTTTCGAACCTCTGTCCGCCGACGATCCACCTCCTGTTTTTCCTTACAGGAGACATCTAAAAACTATATGCTCATAGGCAATTCAAGAACATACACCGCATCATGCGGCGAAAATCCATGATTTCCGAGGGGAATACAAGTTGAGGTAATCTTTCAAAAAAGATCTCCTACAAAATATTACCACAACTTCGCCTTCCATTATAATGTGTATGGTTTTTAGAGGCGTCCTCGTTCCCAAAAAAACAGATCGGACCCCAATGCGTTTCATCGTTCGATACATCAGCCGTTTTACTGTGAGCACCTCTAAAAATATGTTAAAATCCAAAAAATACCCAAGGCGTTTTTAGGGCCTAAATAGGAAAATTATGCAAAAAAAACTCCATATCGTCTCTTTGGGATGCACCAAAAATCTCGTCGATACCGAAGTGATGCTCGGGCGGCTGAAGAGTTTCGAAATGACCGACAGCGCCGAAGAGGCAGATGTCATTATCGTGAATACATGCGGCTTCATAGAGGCCGCCAAACAAGAGAGTATTCAGACAGTGCTGAACCTGCACGACCAGCGCAAAGAAGATTCGGTGCTGGTGATGTCCGGCTGCCTTAGCGAAAGGTATAAAAAAGAGCTTGCCGAAGAGATGCCGGAAGTGGACATATTTACAGGCGTGGGTGACTACGACAGAATCGACGAATTACTTTCAAAAAAGCAGAGCCGATTCACGCCGCATGTATTTTTGGCTGATGAAAGCCATGAGCGCGTCATCACAGGCTCACGCGCGCACGCCTACGTCAAACTCGCAGAAGGGTGCAACCAGACCTGTAGCTTCTGCGCCATACCAGGTTTCAAAGGAAAGCTTCACTCCCGTACGCTGGAGAGTGTCGTGAAAGAGGTACGCAGATTGGTGGAACAGGGGTTTTACGATTTTAGCTTCATCTCCCAAGATTCCAGCAGCTACCTTCGCGATATGGGTATCACGGACGGACTGATCGAGCTCATAAAAGCCGTAGAACGCATCGAAGGGATCAAGAGTGCACGGATCCTCTATCTCTATCCGAGCACTACCTCGTTCGAACTGATCGATGCCATCGCACAATCGAATCTGTTTCAGAACTACTTCGATATGCCGATTCAGCACATAAATCCACGGGTTCTCAAAACGATGAAACGCGGAATAGGAAGCGAAAAGATCAAATCCCTTCTCGAGGCGATGCGGGCCGTGCCGGAAAGTTTCGTACGCACAAGCGTTATCGTTGGATTTCCGACAGAAACCGAAGAGGAGTTCGAAGAGCTTTACGGATATGTCGATACGTTTGGCTTCGATCGTGTAAATATCTTCGAATATTCCGACGAAGAGGATACCGGGGCTTATGGATTGACACCGAAAATCGATGCGGATACGATCCATAAAAGAGCCGACGAGCTGGAAAAAGCCGTAGAAAAGAGCACTGAAGCTTCATTGGAAAAGATGGTAGGGAACACTTTTCCGATGATCATAGAGGGACCGAGCGAAGAGCACGATTTTCTTCTTTCAGCTCGCCCCCTGCTATGGGCACCGGATATAGACGGAGAGGTGCTCGTCAACGACAGTGAAATCGAAGGGATAGAATTTGGATCGTTGTACGATGTGCTTGTAACCGAAAGGCTTGGTGGACAGCTTCTTGGGAGAGTCATTGAAACTGCCGCAAAATAAAACCATTTCGCTCGAAGAGGGTGCGCTCGAAGCACTCGAAGGCAGAAAGAATCTACTCGCGTTTTCTGCCGGCGTAGATTCAACCGCGCTCTACCATCTGCTCAAAGAAGAGGGTATCGATTTCGATATCGCTTTGGTAAATTACAAAACCCGCATACAGAGCGACGAAGAGATGCATTACGCTCGGAAACTGGCGGATCAGGATGGCAAAACGGCCCATATTCTCGAATACCCACTGAAAGGGAGCGATTTCGAATCTCAGGCCCGCAAAGTGCGTTACGATTTTTTTGGATCTTTGATAGGCGAATATGGATATGAGAACCTCATCACAGCCCACCAGCTCGACGATCTGCTCGAATGGGGCTTGATGCAGCTGTGCAAAGGGTGCGGAGTGGCAGAATTTGCCGGAATGGAGCCTCTGCAAAAGCGCGAAAACTACACTCTTGTGCGCCCTCTTCTTTTCATACCGAAAGCGGAACTTGAAAAGTACCTCAAGGCAAAAGATATCCGCTATTTTGTCGATGAATCGAATCTGCAAACCCACCATACCCGCAACCTTTTCCGCCACGAAGCGGCCGCTTTTTTAATGAAAAGCTGCCCCAATGGGATCGCCAGGAGTTTTCGATATATGATCGAAGATAAAAAAACTCTGCTGCCGAATCCAAAGATAATTTTCCATAATGGCGATCTTGTCTGCTTCGATCGTCCGGAATCCGAAACTACAGCGATACGTCAGATAGACAAACTGCTCAAAGAGAGAGGCTACCTGCTTTCAGGCGCTCAAAAAAGAGAGATTTCGAGACAGAAATCGGCTGTCGTGGGCGGAAAATGGGTTGTCGTCATAGAAGAAAAAGATATCTGGATCTGCCCCTATGTCCAAGCGACAATGCCAAAAGAGTTCAAGGAGAGGTGTCGAAAAGCGAAGATACCGAAAACGGTCCGGCCCTACCTGTTTAAAACAGACTCTCTGGAACGATTGCTCTCAACCCCCTTTTTCTCTTCATAGACACGTATTCTGAATATTCCTTCGATCTCGTCACTGCCATGTGCCTTGAAAGCGATCGGAAAATCGGCCTGTAGTACGAAAGGAATGGAGGGAAACGATTCCAAAAAGCGGTAAAAATTCTGCGGCGACTCCATCTTTGTCAACGCATTGATTTCGTATATTTTATAGTTGGGATCCGAAACATTGCTCTCTACCGGCATCAACCGCACCTGAAGAAAATATTTTCTGGCCTGCTCCATGAAACGTTTTTCATCCCATCTGTTTTCAAAAGCGGCAATCACTTTACGATATTTTGCCTGCAATGATTTGAGGCGCTCAAATACCGTGTCGTGTTCATTTTTAACCGCCATATGGCGAGCCTTGACATCGACATAGTCACTGTTGACACCCTTGTACGCCTTCACTACCGGTATCACGAGGATAAAAATAAAGGAGAAAACAAGCAGCAAATACAAAAGCACCCAAATAAGCATTCTAATCAGGCGGATCTCTTTGAAATTCACTCCTCCACCTCGCTTCCGGATTCAATACTTCCTTCGTTAACCGAGACGAAACGCCACCAACCGTTTTTCAGTGGATAAAATGTGGTTACATTCCGCTGAAAGACAGATTTCAAGGGTGCAAGAAGCAGGTAGTTATAAACATCTTTGGATGGTGTCACTCCGTAAAGAACGAGTCCGCCTTTGTCCAACACCGCTTTCGTCAGAGTAATCTGATCGGGCACGAGATCGAAAAGATTTCGAATACTCTCTTTTAGTAGCGTATTGTGCGTGGCGATCGTTTCATATTTTTTTGCCAGATGCTCGATTCTTTCAATCTGCGCTCTGTAGGACTGGCTCTTTTGCTTCAATTGCCGGGTCTGTTGGCGCAGATGAAGGGTCTCTTTTGAAATCGAGCTCTTCTTCGTCAGCATGAACGCCCAAAAGCCCAAGACCAAAAGCAGCGTTACAGCAAGAAAGATCGCCAGAATCCTGCTCTCCGAATCGATCGAAGGCTTGCGCTTTGGCTTTATGAAACTGTATCTCATATCAACCTTTTATCTCTTGGGCTGCAATCATCGCCAGTGCCTCTATTGGATCGAAGCGATGCAAACTCACCTCCATAAAAAGCTCGTCTTCGATATAACGCACAATATCCTGCTCCAGCGAAGCGGCATCGAATATGACTACCTTCTCGATGAATTCATGGGGATACCGATCGTCATGATAGAAAGATGCCACGGACTCTTTAAGGCTTTCGAAAAGATTCAGATTGTACTCCAAAAGCTCCAGAGCCGACTCGTTCACCTCCGCTTTCGGCTTTTGCTCGATCTCCTCCTTGAAATCGCTCAGTACGTCTGTATCGCTTATCGGCTCCACTTCATTTTCGGCTGAAATTTCTTCCAGATCGAAAGAGAGCCCCTCAATCTCTTCGTCCAAAGAGATGTCTTCATGCGGCTCCTCCTCTTCATTCACAGACTCTTTTGGAATTATCAATATCTGTGCATACCACATCCTCTCTTTGGATAGCACTATAACGAAGGCTATCCCCTCCTGATGGAAAATGAAAAGAGTCGGGGTCTCTTCGAGATAAGGGCGGCTTCGTGCATAAAGCAACACGAAAGGAGAATAGGCCAGGTCCAAAACGATCCCTTTAAACTCCTGTTCGAACCATTTTATCTCCACCAAAGAGGCATACACTTCCCAGATACCATCTACGCAAAACGACTGTACCAATGCCGCTTCGACGCCAAATCTCATGAATACCGATCTATCACAGCCAGGCAGTGCCCCCTGGTTTACCGTATCGAGCATCGCTGCCGTATAGGTTTTCGGGTAAGTGTGAACGATCTCTTTATACCATGCAGCCAACGATGATTTCTCACTTTGTGCAATCGTGCGACGTTCCTGGATATCGACACCCTCTTTTCCGATAAACCCGAAGGCCGCTTCGATATTGTTGTCGTCTATATAAAAAAGCAGAACCGTTTTTGGCCAAAAATAGCGTGATAACTTGCCCAAACTTTCCCTTTTTCAGATGCTATGCGAATCATGAGTAAAATCCATAATTTTAAAAGAGAATTGCATCCCTTTCATCCAATAACTTCAAAAACATTCATTTTTCGAAATGAAGTTGCGCCAAAAAACAAGTTTTTACGCGATATCGGATCATAATAAACTATTTTTGCTTAAAAATCGAATCGTAAATCGTCTTGAATCGTTCATACATCGCGCGCGCTTCGTCTATAAGCTTCTTATCGGTCAGTTTTGTAGGTTTCAGCATCGCGTAACGGCCCATCATCACTTCACAGATCATCTTGATGCGGATTTTGTCCGCTTCCGAAATGGGAGGGTGATCGGCAATTTTTTCGATAATATTCAGATACCTCTGGCCCTCTTCGATATAGTCGAGATATTTTCTGGCGACATCGGTCTGGGTCATTATCGTAAATGCCATACGGTTATACCTATCCAAATCATAAGCCTCTTTCGCCAAATCGTAGGCTTTGTCGTACTCGCCGAGAAAATAGTGCCATTTGGCTTCGAACGCCTTTTCGTAAGAGGGATTGGTCCATGCGAAAATCGCCATCGAAATCAAAAGCATCAATGCCAGCAGTGCATACCAGATCCTACCCGACAGCATGTTCGAGCATTCTTTCTTTAAGCAATGATTTGGCTTCATCCTTTTGAAGCCCTTTTATATCGATCGGGTCGGAGACATAGAAATCGATCGCCCCGAAAGGTTTGGGAATGACAAATCTATCCCAGCTTTTGGCCTGCCAGTACTTTTCGGGCACCACGTTGATCACGACGATGGGTACTCCGCTTTTGGCTGCGATCGTCACGGCACCGTCGGAGACGGAGTGACGGGGGCCGATCGGGCCATCGGGAGTGAGCGCAACGTTTTCGCCCTCCCTGATCGCCTTTATCGCACCCATCAGCACCCTTGCGGCACCTTTTCTGCTGGATCCCCGGAGTGGTTTTATGCCGAACATCGATATCGTTTTGGCGATAATCTCCCCATCGAAGTGGTCGCTGATCATTACGTTCACATCTCTGTTTGCAACTTTCTTATAGGCAAAATGGGCCATCAAAAGCTCACAATGCCAGAAGGTTACGACAAATGGAGTATCCGGTACGCCAGAAGAGAGGTGCCACCGTTTTTTGTTGGTGAGATACAAAAACCACATCCACGCCCCTATTACCGGGGGTAGAAACACCTGCGCGACAGATCTGAGGATCTTTTTACGCAACCACGACTCCCTCGCTGCTCAATCGGTTGGTATCTGTTATCTTCACTTTTACAATCTTTCCAAGAAGCTCTTCGCTTCCTGCTGCCTGCACCAAAAGATTGTTATCGGTACGGCCCGCCACTCTGCCGCCGGGGCGGAGCTCTTCGAAATATACATCCACCACTCTGCCGATACGCCCATCCTTCATCTCGTCGAGCATTTCGGCATGCCTGTTTTGCAATCTCTTCAATCTTTCCGACCCAATATCCGCGGGGACCTGCCCCGCATAATCTTTGGCGGGTGTAAGCGGACGGGGAGAGTATTTGAAGCTGTATATCTGCTCGAACCTCACCTTTTCGATCACATCCATCGTCTCTTCGAAATCTTCGTCGCTCTCTGCCGGGAAGGCTACGATGATATCGGTGCTTATCGAAACACCGGGAACCATTTCGCGCAATCTGGCCGCACGGTCGAGAAACCACTCTTTTGTATAGCCGCGTTTCATCCGCTTCAAAATGCGGCTCGATCCGCTCTGCAGCGGCATATGCATAGATTTACAGATTTTGGGGTTGCGGGCGAACTCTTCCAAAAATGCATCGTCCATATGGAGCGGATGAGGAGAGGTGAAACGGATACGTTCGACCTCTTCGATCTCGCTCACACGCCGCAACAGATCGGTAAAATCCATCTTTTCATGAGGCGAAGAGAAGCGTCGGCCGTAGTTGTTGACATTCTGTCCGAGCAGAAATATCTCTTTGGCGCCACTTTTTGCCGCCTTGCGGGCTTCCTGCACGATCAGATCGGCCGGGATGGACACCTCTTCGCCCCTTGTGTGCGGTACGATACAGAAGCTACACTGTTTGTCGCAACCGATCGAAATATTTATATACGCTTTATATGGAGAAGTTCTGAAATCACCGAAGGCATAGCGGCTCTCGTCGTAATCGATATCCACTTCGACCGCTTTGGGCTTATGTAGCACTTCGGTAATTTTGCTGACATTGCGTGCACCCAGTACGAAATCCACGAATGGAGCCCGCTTGATAATCTCTTCACCCAGATGACTGGCGGTGCAGCCGCACACCCCGATCTTTGCCCCCTCTTTTTTGCGCTTGTTGAAAACACCGATCTCGCTGAAGAGTTTATGGACCGGCTTTTCGCGTACGCTGCATGTGTTGATGAGAATGAGATCGGCTTCTTCGAGCCGTTCGGTCGCCTCAAAATCTTCTTTGGCCGTGAGTTCCGCGATTATATGCTCGCTGTCACGCACATTCATCGCGCAGCCTAGAGTTTCGATATAAAATTTCTTCGCCATACGTCGCTCCGGCCTACGCCAGAATATGTACCTCGTAAAGATAGTCGTTTTCATCCAGACCATAGCGTATCTCTCTAAAATAGACGCTAAAGCCTTTCTCTTCGAAATATTCGACCATCTCCATCAGATCTTTATGGGAATTTTCTCTATCGAAATAGAAGATCTTCTGTCCGTTTTTCGCGAGCTCTTTTTCTATCTTCTCGACACTGATCGTTTTGGGTTTTGCATTGATTTCGGTGCGTGCCGCTTTAAGTTCCATTCTTTCATCCCCTTGGCTTTGTTTGCATAATAAAGGCGCCTCCGAGAGAGGAGCCTAAGCATAAAATATTGATACATTGTAACAAAACAATGGTAAAGATTTTATAAATGATAAAGATTGCTTTCAGTATAATGCATATTCTAAACAAAGAAAACCCTGCAAGCTTTCACTGCACACCGAACCAATCAAAAATTATAAATCAAAGGAAATGTTAACGGATATGGAAAAAATCATTGATATCATCGACTCTATTGCACACGAAAAAGGCCTGCCCCCGGAATCCGCCAAAGAGGCTTTCAAGACGGCGGTGATCCAAACAGCCAAAAGAGTCATCTGCGAAGAGTGCGATTTCGAAGTCGAAATAGACGAAAAAAACCGCAGTTATCGCCTCTTTCAAAAAATCACCGTCGTACCAGAAGGGGATCCCAGGCTAGCCGATGAGCCCGAAAAGTATATCTCATTGCAAGAGGCCAAAGAGATCGATCCCGATGTGGTCATAGGCGACGAACTCACCAGTGAAGTCAAGCTCGAAGATTACGGCAGAAGTGCCGCCGCTTCACTGTTTAGAGAGATCGAATACCACATCCAACGCTTTGTCGAAGAGCAGATGTTCAACAAATACAAAGTAATGATCGGCACTATCGTGAACGGCCCTGTGACACGCGTCGACAGTGAACAAAATACCTATATCGAAATCGAAGAGGTACGGGCCGTACTACCCAAACGTAACCGCATAAAGGGAGAATCTTTCCGTGTCGGCGAAACGGTGAAGGGGATATTGCGCTACGTCGGTATCGACAAGAAATTTGGTATCCATCTTGAAATTTCGCGCACTATGCCCAAATTCCTCGAAGAGCTTTTGCGCCAGGAGGTTCCTGAAATCGCCGATGGGCTCGTAGTGATCGAAAAATCGGCGAGAATACCGGGCGAGAGGGCCAAAGTGGCTCTGATGGCCACCAGCCCGCGCGTAGATCCGGTAGGTGCGACCGTGGGCGTGCGAGGCGTGCGCATCAATGCTGTCAGCAATGAACTTCACGGCGAGAATATCGACTGTATCGAATACTCCCCTATCCCGGAGATTTTTGTAGCTCGCAGCATGAGTCCCGCCATTATAGGAAGCGTAAAGATCGAAGGAGAGAAAGCGATCGTTGCGCTTCCAAGCGATCAAAAGTCCAAAGCGATCGGCAAAAGCGGCATTAATATTCGCCTCGCATCGATGCTCACAGGTTTTCAGATAGAGCTGCAGGAGATTCCGTCCACTGCCACCTGTACGACCGAAGATGGAGAAAAAGAGACAGAAAAAACTGTCAATCCGGATGCGCTGAAAGCACTTTTTTCAGAGTGATTTTGGCTATGAGCCTCTTTGCGCATAGGGGTTCAGCTTGAGCAGCACCAGATCGGCCAGAACATTGCCAAGCAGCGTAAGAAAGGCAGTGATTATCAAAATACCCATTATGACCGGATAGTCTCGGCTCAAGGCTGACTGATAAAAAAGCAATCCCATGCCGTTGATCGAAAAGATCGACTCGATTATGACGCTTCCACCGATAAGCCCCGGAAGCGAAAGGCCCAGTATCGTAACGATCGAAGGCATAAGATTTGGCATGATGAACCTGCGACGAATCGTGGCATCGTCTATGCCACGGGCCTTGGCGAAGAAAATATAGTCGCTTTTCAAAATCTCGAGCGTCAGCGAGCGCACATACATCAAAAGCCCCCCTATTCCTCCAAAAACCATCACGAAAATCGGAATCGCCAGGTGCCAGGCATAATCGATCCACTTCATGATTCCCTCTTTGGGCTCGATGCTTTGCAGGCCGCTGATGGGAAACCATCCGAGTTTCAACGAAAAAAACAGAACCATAAGCAACGCAAGATAAAAAGAGGGCATGGCGAAACTTAGCAAAGAGAGCTGTTTTGTTACCTTGTCTTCAAGCTTTTCATATTTAAGCGCCGCACGCATACCAAGCTTCAAAGAGAGTGCAAATACAAATATCATGGATATTGCGTTCATCGTCAAAGTTATCGGCAACCTGGCGGAAATCTCGTCGATCACCTCTTTGCCGCTTGCAAACGAAAGGCCAAAATCGAGATGAACCATCGCCCCAAGCCATCGTAGATACTGCTCCCACAAAGGCTTGTCCAGCCCATAGACCGCTTTTAGATGCTCAATCGACTCTTTGGTGATATTTGGATTCAGTTCTCCGGCAGAGAAAAAACTGTTTGGCGCAGCATGGATGGCTAGAAAGGAGATGAGCGAAATGAGCAGCAGCATCCCTGCGATATAGAGTGATTTACGTAAAAACAGAGCCATCAGCTACGATGAAGTACCGTCGTTTTGAAAAACAACACTCTTGCCCATCTCAGCCATCACATACTGCAATCCAGACGCCGATACTACACCGACGTATGCCGTAAAAACCTTATTTATCATAAAAATCCTTGCATCATGATCACCGCGAGGCTCGATTTCGCAAACCCCGCCAATGTCTATCAGGATTGTTTTAGCTTATCCCAGTTCAAAACGGCCTTGCCATCCTCTTCATCCACTGCAGCCATACCCATGATATTGTAACCGGCATCCACATAGTGCACCTCGCCCGTCACGCCGCTCGCAAGCGGACTGAGCAGATACATCGCGCTGTTACCCACCTCGTCGGTCGTGACATTACGGCGCAACGGTGCGTTTGCTTCATTCCATTTGAGGATAAAACGAAAATCTCCGATACCGCTGGCTGCAAGCGTTTTGATGGGGCCGGCGCTGATGGCATTGACTCGGATGCCTTTGGTAGGCCCCAAATCGGCGGCCAGATAACGCACGGAGGCTTCAAGTGCCGCTTTGGCCACGCCCATAACGTTATAGTTGGGTATGTACTTTTCAGCCCCGAGGTAGCTGAGGGTCAAAATGGAAGCGCCTTCGTTCAAAAGTGGCAGCATATACCGGCTGAGCTCTATGAGGCTATAGACCGAGATATCCATCGCCACATCGAAAGCCGCTTTCGTCGTTTCGACGAAAGGATTGCTGAGCGCCTCTTTTGGAGCGAACGCCACGGCATGAACGACGAAATCGAAACTTCCCCAACGCTCTTGCAGATTTTTCGCAAGCGCTTCGAACTCTTCGGGCCTGCTGACATCGAGTGGATAGACCATGTCGCTTCCAAACCCCTCAGCGATTGGTTCTACTCTTTTTTTAAGAGCGTCGTTAAGATATGTAAAAGCCAGCTCGGCACCTTGCTCATGGCACGCTTTGGCTATGCCGTACGCAATCGATTTGTTGTTGGCGACGCCTACGATGAGACCTCTTTTACCTTTCATTATCACTTGTCATCCTTTTGTTTCATTGATATCTCAAGCATTGAAACCATATTCGAAACATCCCAGCTTGCCGTACCGATCAAAGCGCCATCGCATCCGGGCACGGCGAGAATTTGTGCGATATTTTCCGGTTTTACGCTGCCTCCGTAAAGAAGCGGGCGATCTGAAAGTTTTTTTATAACAGCATGCGTCTTTTCGATCAGATCGGGAGTGGCGGTACGCCCCGTGCCGATCGCCCATACCGGCTCGTAAGCCATTATCAGCCGCTCATAGGTCGTGTCGATGCCTTCGCACTGCTCTACAAGATAACGGCGCACGGCATCCTCGCCAGCCTCTCTGACCTCCAATGGTTCGCCGATGCAATAGACGATGTTGAAATTGTGCTCTTTGTACCAGGCGAATTTCTGAGCGATAAACTCTTGGGTCTCCCCCATTATATGTCTGCGTTCACTATGGCCTACAAGCAGCGTATCTACACCAAATTCATCCAGCTGCTCTTTGCCGATCTCTCCCGTAAAAGATCCCTTTACGGTCGGATATGCATTCTGCGCGCCGATGCGTATATCACTTCTGACTCCATGCTTGTCCAATGCCGTAGCGGGCGGAAAGATATAGACTTCCCACGGGTATTCGCTCTTTTGCATGAACTCATCGAGCGTGGCGATATAGTCACGTGTTGCGGCACGCGTATGGGTGGTTTTGAAATTAGAGGCTATAATTTTACGCATCTTCATCCTTTATCTCCAGGGCAGCGATCCCCGGAAGGGTTTTCCCCTCCAGAAGCTCCAAGCTGGCTCCGCCGCCTGTCGAGATGAATGTCATCTCATCATCCACGCCTGCACGCTGCACCAGGTCGGCCGTATCTCCGCCTCCTACGATTTTGGTGGCGTACGATTCTGCGACATAGTTGGCCAGTTTGAAGCTGCCACGCGCAAATTTGTCCATCTCGAAAACGCCCATCGGACCATTCCACAAAATCGTCTGGCAATCGGACAACGCTTCCCGGAAAAGGCGTGTCGATGCAAGGCCAATATCGAGCCCTATCCAATCTTTTGGTATCTCCTGATACGTTACATACTTTACCGGGGCGTCCTCTTTGAACTCCGGCGCCACGACGAAATCGACCGGCAGGTAGAATTTGACTCCCAGGCGTTTTGCCTCCTGTACGATATGGTTAGCATCGTCGAGCAGATCCTCTTCCACGAGCGATTTTCCCACTTCCAGACCATTCGCTTTCAGAAAGGTAAACGCCATCGCTCCGCCGATCACCATCTTGTCCACTTTGGGTAACAGATTTATCAATGCTTCGAGCTTGCCGGAAACCTTGCTTCCACCCACGATCGCCATGAATGGGCGCGTCGGATTTTTCAGCAGTTTATGGAAATATTTGATCTCTTTTTGCAGCAAGAATCCGGCACCCTTGTGGTGATTGTCATAATAATGGGTAATCGCTTCGACGGAAGCGTGGGCACGGTGACTGACACCAAAGGCATCGTTTACATAAAATTCCGCCATCGACGCGAACTTTTTCGCAAGCTCAGGATCGTTTTTCGTCTCGCCGGGCTCGAATCTCACATTTTCGAGCAACAAAATCTCTCCATTTTTAAGCTCTTTTGCTTTCGACATGGCATCGGGGCCCACTACATCTTTGGCCAGCGTCACATCCTGGTGAAGCAGCGCCTGAAGCCTCTTCGCAACGGGCTTGAGCGAATATTTTTCATTGAACTGGCCTTTGGGCCGTCCCATGTGACTGGCCAGCACTATAGAGCATTCGTGATCGAGACAGTAGCGGATCGTCTGAAGAGCGGCTCTGATTCTTCTGTCATCGGTAATGTTTCCAAATTCGTCGAGAGGCACATTGAAATCACACCGAATAAACACTTTTTTTCCCGCCAGCTCCAGATCCTTGATCGTCAATAATCGCATTTTGAGTCCTTTATCTTGAAATATGTAATATCATATCGACAAGTCGATTGGCATAACCCCACTCGTTGTCGTACCAAGCCATCACTTTGAGCATATTACCGGCTACGACCTGTGTAAGATCGGTAGCTACGATACCACTGCGGGTATCGCCGCAAAAATCCTGGCTGACTCCTTGCTTTTCATCTGTACCGAGAATCCCGTAGAGTTCGCCTTTGGATTTTTCCAACAGCAGCAGGTTCACCTCCTCTGCTGTCGTCTCCTTGTCCACAACGATATCCAGATCCATCAATGATACATCGGGTGTCGGCACGCGGACACTTCGGCCATGCAGTTTTCCCTTCAACGAAGGAAGTACCTTGTAGATCGCTTCGGCGGCATGCGTGGAGGTGGGGATCATATTTACCGCTGCGGCGCGGCAACGGCGCATATCGTCCGAGATGGCGGCATCCATCAGGCTCTGCCCTCCGGTGTAGGCGTGAATCGTAGTCATTAGGCCCGATCGAATGCCGTAGGTCTCATCTATTACGCGCGCGATGGGACCCAGGCAATTGGTCGTACAGCTGGCGTTGGAAATGATGGGTTCTTCCTTGTAGCTGTCGGCATTCACCCCCATGACATAGGTAGGGGTATCGTCTTTGGCCGGGGCGGAAATGATCACTTTTTTGACACCGTAGCGCAGATGGTGGCTCAAAGGCTCGCTCGAAAGAAAGCGTCCGCTGCACTCGAGCACCACTTCCGCACCTATATCGCCGAAACGAAGGTTTGCAGGATCCATTTCGCGAAACATCGAAATACGCTGCCCCGCCAGATGCATCTGTCCACCCACAAGCTCGGCGGGCTCATCCAGCGGCCCATGAATACTGTCGAAATTGGTCAGATACACCAGCGTGGAGGGATCTGCAAGGTCGTTCACGGCGACCAGCTCGATATCATTCCGTTTGGATACGATACGCGCGACACTACGTCCTATGCGCCCATATCCGTTTATTGCGATCTTGATTGACAAATAGTGTCCTTATCTTTTAAATAGGCAAATCATGAACAAAAATTAAGTGATTTAGAGGGACAGGTCGTTCCATCCATCCCCTAAAGGGTACCTATTGAGCCTAAAATCCATCTTTGGGATAATGTTACGTAAATTTTATCGAATAGACTGTATTATTATGATTAAATGAAATCAAAAAGCATTGCAATTTTTGGCGGGAGTTTCGACCCGCCCCATATCGGACATCTAGAAGTCATGAAAAAGGCGCTCGAAAAACTGGATATCGACAAGCTTGTGGTGGTGCCGGCCTACATCAGCCCATTCAAGCCAGAACACCGGGCACCGCCGAAGCTTCGCCTCAAATGGCTCAGAAAAATCACATCGTTCGATCCGAGAATCGAAGTGAGCGATATAGAGATCAGAAAAAAAGGGCGGTCGTTTACGATCGATACCGTCAACCATTTCGCCCGTTTTTTCGATACAATCTATCTCATTATCGGCGCGGACAATCTCAAATCGCTTCACAAATGGCACCGCTTCGACGAACTGGACAAAAAAGTCCGATGGGTGGTCGCCACGAGAGAAGATATAGAGATTCCGGAAGGTTATATCCGACTGGATGTCAAAGTGCCGATTAGCTCCAGCGAACTTCGACGATCCATGGATCCGAAATGGATACCCGATGAGATCAAAGAAGAGGTCGTAAAATTTTACACATCACACACATAAAGGAGAGACGTGAACACCCCTATGCCACAGCGCATCGATCGAATCGTCGAGGAACTCGACAAGAAAAAAGCGGAAGATATCCAGGTTTTCGATCTGTCGGATAGAGAATACGTGACCAACCAGGTCGTTATCGCCACAACGCTTGGCGACAAGCACACCATCGCTCTGCTCGAGCATCTCAAGGAGAGACTCAAGCCGGAAGGTGAAACCTTTGTCGCAATCGATGAGGGAGAGCAGTGGACCGTTGTCGATCTTGGCGATATCATGATCCATTTGATGGTACCAAGCTATCGCAGTAAATACAATATAGAAGAGTTTCTGGATTCATTGGACAAAAGAGAGAGCGAAGCTTAGAGCTCCGAATGACCGGAACAGTCTGCAAGACAAATCTTCGGAGCTCTTGCAGACTGTTTTAGCAAATATCGTTCCACTTTACCATAAGAAAAGCGGCTACATCTTTGTCAGAGCCTTGATTCCAAGCATTTTCAAACCAACCCTGAGCGAAAGCGCCACCATCGAAGATAGCTTCAAAAGCGCATCCTCATGCTGTGTGCCGACAATTCGGTGATCGTAGTAGAACTTATGATACATTCCCGCCAGATATTTCAGATAATCTGTCACTTTCTGAAGCTGCCTGCTTTTAAATGCATCCTCGAGCACTTCAGGAAGCAGCAATGCGGCAAAAAGCAGATCGCTGGACTCTTCATCGAGCTCCCTCAAAGATACATCAAAAAGCTCATGCGGCTTTTTACCCGCCTTTTCATAAAGCGAAAAGACGCGGGCATGGGCATAGTTGATATAGTAGATCGGGTTTGAATTGTCCTCTTTTTTTAGATCCTCTACATCGAACTCCAGATGGGTATCGCTCTTTTTCGTCAAAAACACGAACCTGAGCGCATCCGGCCCAATCTCCTTGACGATATCTTGCATCAGGATAAAATTTCCGGCGCGCTTGGACATTTTGTAGGGTTCTCCACCTTTGAGCAGCGAAACCATTTGCGAAAGAATGATTTCGAGTTTTTGCGGATCGTGCCCAAAAAATGCTATTGCGGCCTTCACTCGGGCTATATAGCCGTGATGGTCGGCGCCCCAGATATTGATATAATGGTCATATCCCCGTTCGAACTTCTGATAGTGATAGACGATATCTCCGGCCAGATAGGTCGGACGCCCATCTTCTCTGACTACGACTCGATCCTTTTCGTCGCCATGCAGTGTCGATTTCAACCACCATTTGCCATCCTTTTCATATACCGCCCCGGCCTCTACAAGCTTGGTGAATATTTCATCCCATCTGTCATAGAGCGATTTTTCACTCACATAATGGTCGAAATCGATTCCAACTTCAGATAGGTTTTGGTTGATCAACTCGAGCATACGGTCTTTGGCCCACTCCGAAATCTCCGGAATGAAGCTCTCGTCCATAAACTTTTCGCGTCCAAGCATCTCTACCGCACGACGTGCGAGATCGACGATATATTCACCGCGATAATACTCTTCGGGCCACTCCACATCCAGCCCCAGCACCGCTTCGCGCCCCGCCAGATAGACTGACAGACCAAGCAGATATATCTGATTGCCGGCATCGTTGACATAATATTCACGTTCGATTCTGTAGCCGATATGGCTTCCTATACGCGCAAGCACATCTCCCCATACGGCTCCACGGGCATGGCCTATATGCAAAGGACCTGTCGGATTGGCGCTCACAAATTCGAGCAGAATCGACATTCTGTTTTCATCTTTTCCGAACGACTCTTCGTTCTTGAGAGCCCACGTGGCGTAGTCGTCGAGAAATCTTCGGCTTAGCTTGATGTTTACATATCCCTTGATAGCTTCGACACGTTCGAACATCTCCTCTTCGGCCAGTTTTCCGGCCAACTCTTCGGCGATCAGTATCGGATTTTTGCGCAAAACTTTCGCCATCGAAAATGCGATTGGCGTGGCGTAGTGGCCGAAGCTCCTATCCTTGGGTTTTTCCAGGACAATCGTTTGGTCAATATGCTTTTGAAGCACTTCATAGACACGGTGTTTCAAGAGTGTCCTTACGCCTCTTTTTTCTCTTCTGTTTTTGCGGCTTCAGTAGTTTCAGCCTTCTGCTCTACCTGCTTTTCGGCCTTCGCAGAAGCTTTCAACTCTTCCTCTTCCTCTTCTTTCATCGCTTTTTTGAAATTGCGGATTCCGCTGCCCATTCCTTTGGCGAGCTCAGGAATTTTTTTGGCCCCGAATAGCAATACTACAATCGCTAGAATAACCAAAAGCTCCGGCATTGATGGCATACCCATATGTCACTCCTTAGATAAATTTGTGTTTATTATATCTTTCGTTGGCTGTTGCACTCCTTATGGGTGTGCTACTCGCTTTTGCCTCGCCATTCATTAACGAAACGAAGCGCCTGTTTCCGCCCTTTTTTGAGTCTTGCAGCTTTGGCGACGGCGATGAAGGAATCGAGAGCCTTTTCGAAATCGTCGTTTATTATCAAAAAATCGTAAGCCGTAATATACTCTATTTCGACCATAGCGTTTTGAATACGCTTTTGAACAGTCTCTTCATCGTCCGTGCCGCGGCTTTCGAGTCTTCTTTTCAGCTCTTTAAGCGTAGGAGTGGTTACAAAAACGGATGTGATAAGATCGCCCATTCGCTCTCTGGCTATGGCGTGCCCCTGGACGTCGATATCGAAAATTACAAGTTTTCCCTCTTCCAGCGCTTTTCTGACAGGTTTGAGCGATGTGCCGTAATAGTTGCCGTGCACCTGGGCATATTCCAGAAACTCCCCGGCCCTGATCTCCTCTTCGAATGTCTCTTTATCGACAAAATAGTAATCGACGCCATTGCGCTCGCCCTTCCTTGGAGGCCTAGTGGTGGTAGAGATGGAAAAATAGAAATCCCCGATGCTATCTTTCGCCGCTTCGATCAAAGAGCTCTTTCCGGCCCCGCTGGGACCCGATATAATCAGTATTGAACCGAATGCATTTTCCATTCAGTCCTCTTTCGGAAAGGTGATATTTATGGTTATTTGAGCGCCTGCCAATAATTTTCTGAGTGCTTCAGGCTCCATTCTCAGCATTTTCGTCACAAGCTCCTCTTCCGCCGCTTCACCTTTGACCGGCTCGGGCTGCGTGAGTGTTTCTGAAGTCTCGACCGAAGATGCTTCTGTCACCGGGGACTCCTCTATGCCGGCAATATCGTCGCCTATCTCTTCGCCGAGCAGTGCGCCGAGCTCCGCTTCGTCGATCTGGGCAAACTCATCAACTTCCGAATTCTCTTTGGTTTCAACCTCTGGCGCCTTGGCAACCTGCTCTTGCAGCGACGTCTCTTCGAGGGGCTCTTCTTTGGGGTTTTCCTCTTCAATTAGCGATTCCACCTCAATCGATTCATCCAAAATCCCACTCTTTTGCAACTCTTCTTCGGGCTCAGGTATCGTCTCTTCTGGCTCCTCGCTTCCTTCGCCCAGCAATTCTTTTACTTCGCTTACCATCTCTTCATCCAAAACACCCAAAGCTTCCTCTTCGGGCTCCGGAAGACTGATCGTCTCCTCTTCGGCCTCTTTGGATTCTTCTTCCTCATAATCCGCTTCGGCTTCATTTTCAACGACTTCCTCTTCAGGAAATATCTCGTGCCCACTCTCCTTTTCACTCTCTTCGCTTGGCAATTCCGGCAATCGAGATGACGTTTCACTCTCGCTGGAAACTTCTTCCACCTGTTCGTCTATCGCCTCGAGGAGAGCCTCTTCATCCTCTTCATTGTCGAGTGCTTCAAGAAGCGCATCGAAATCCTCTTCTTCCGGCACTTCTTCATAAGTCTCCTGTGTGCCGGGCAACTCTTCATTCTCGACTTCCGGCTCGACTTCCGGTAACTCCATATCTTCCAATAGTGCAGAAAAATCCTCTTCCGTCACTTCTGCAGAGGCTTCCTCTTCGATCTCGACCGGCTCCTCTTCGTCCTCTTCGGATGCAACCGTTACATTTTCCTGCCCGTATGCATCACTCTCCCCTCCCTCCTCTTCAGGGGTCCCATCCATTTCCGGCAAAAGAAGATCTTCTTTGATCTCACCCATCAGCTCGACCATTTCTGTAGGCAGAAAAGGTTTCTTCAGATAATAGTCAAAACCTGGCATTCTTGATTGTTCATCGGAATAGATAAGACCTATCTTTCTTGCCACACCCATACTTTTAAGCGATTTGGCATCCGCATCCACAAGTTTTGCGTTATCAATGAAAAGAACGTCGAAATCTTCCTCTATATTCTCTTCTTCCAGTGCATCGAGCGAAGGTTTTTCGACAATTTCGACACCGGATTTTTTGGCACTCAAGTTCGCCAGTTTCGACACCACAGGATTTTGATTGATCAGAAGCATTCGCATTATAAGAGCCTTTGGTGCGCATCCTTTAAGTACATCACTCACCGGGACGCAAGAGTTGATTGCTCTTATTGTATAATCAACATCATTTATTTTTGCTTTAGGGCATCTTTTCGAAACCACACTCTCTCTCGTTTACTGTTGGACCCACTGCATCAGCACATGTATCGCCGAGAGAAACTCTTTTTTGAAAACCATCATCATAGAGCCTAGCACCACCATCCAAACCGCAAGAGAGAGTGCGATCTTGATCGGAAAACCAACTACGAGCAGGTTGAATTGCGGCATCGTCTTCATCAGCATGCCGAAAATGATGTCGGCAAGCAACGAAAGGGCCACGATCGGAAAAGCGACCGAAAACCCCATCACGAAAAGATGGGCCATAGCGTTCATCAGATAGTCGAACATCGTATGGCTCATCACGAAGCCCCCCAGCGGCACGTGCCTTATGGCGTCGATCATCCATGTAAGAATCATATAGTGGCCATTGAAAGCCAGCAGTATGAGCATCGCCGTAAGTGTCAGGAACTGACTGACCAAAGGGGATTGGATCTGACTCTGCGGATCTATGACGCTCGCGAGCGAAAATCCCATCACGAAAGCTATCTGCTCGCCTGCGTAGCTAAAAATTCCAAAAACAATATTGAGCGTCACTCCCGCTATCAGCCCCATCACAACCTCGGAAAATATCGCGGCAGCCATTGTAGTCCAGTGTTGTGGCTCTGGCACAACGGGCATCAGCGGATAAAGCACCAAGGCAAGATAAAAGGCAAACGCCGCTTTCACCTGTGGCGAAATGGTCATATGATTATAAAAGGGCAGAAATACAAAAAGAGTGGAAAGGCGGGTGAAGAGTAGTAAAAATGTGTATATATGATCTGGCTGCAGCAGGCTGTACCAGCTCAACTAAAGCGCTCCAGCCCGCCATTTTCAAGGCGATATACCCTATCGCAAAGTGCGGCGATGCGCTCATCATGTGTAACCAGAAAAAGAGCGCCCGCTACCTCTTGTACATGGGAAAAGATGGCATCCATCACGATATGAGCCGTTTTGTCATCAAGATTGCCCGTAGGTTCGTCGGCAAATATGATACGAGGTTTTTTCGAAAGAACACGCGCGATCGAAACCCGCTGCTGCTGTCCTCCGGAGAGCTCGGTAACCCGCTGGCCCATCACGGACTCTATCCCCAGCCGGGACAAAAGCGTCTCGTCAGGCTCGGTCTCGCTCAAAAGTGTGGCGATTTCTATATTTTCCGCCGCGCTCATCCCTTTGAAGAGATAGTGAAACTGAAAAACGATACCGATGGCATAGCGTCTTAGTGCGAGCCGCTCTTTTGGTGAAAGAGAATATATATCTTTGCTTCCAAACAGGCTCACGGTACCGTTTTTCGGCTTCAGCAAAGTCGCCAGAATATGAAGAAGAGTGGATTTTCCGCTGCCGCTCACACCGATGACGGCAACACTCTCTCCCTCTTTCAATGTCAGATCTATATCGGAAAAAAGGGGATAATCGAATGAGTGGGAGAGCCCGGAGGCCCTAAGAAGCTCCGGCGCAGCTTCATCGCCTGCACCGGATAGATAGGTTTGAGGCATATTGGGTTTATTTGCCCATTTGAGCCGCGACTTCCGCCGCGAAATCTTCCTCTTTCTTCTCGATTCCCTCGCCAAGCTCGAAGCGTACGAACTCTACGATTTTAGCCGTACCGCCTGCAGCTTTGGCAGCTTCATCCAGAACCTGGCCTACCGTTTTTTTATCATCCATGACGAAAGGCTGGTTGACAAGCGTATTGTCTTTGAGGAAACGCTTGATCTTGCCAGGGAGAATTTTGTCCCAGATCTTTTCCGGTTTGCCCTCTTTTTTGAGCTGCTCTACCGCGATCTCTTTCTCTTTCTCGATCACTTCGGCCGGCACCGACTCTTCATCGAGATATGCAGGATTCATAGCGGCGATATGCATAGCGATATTTTTAAGCGTGGGGCGGATCGCCTCACAGGTTTTGTCGCTATCGCATTTGGCTGCGACCAGAACGCCCACTTTTCCGTTGCCGTGGATATAGCCTTCCACGGTTCCGTTTTCTCCTGCATCGATCGTTATAAAACGACGCATTACGATATTTTCACCGATTTTGGCGATTTCACCCTTCAGAAACTCTTCAAATCTCGTTCCGTCGATTTCGGTCTCGAGCAGATCTTCGACTGTGGTTGCCGTAGAGCAGTGAACATGTCGGGTCGCTTTTTTGACGAGTGATTTGAAATTGTCGTTTTGGGCGACGAAATCTGTTTCCGAATTGATCTCGGCGATCGTGCCCTTGCGGTGGTCGTCGCTGATTTCGATACTGATCGTACCTTCACTGGCGACGCGACCCGCTTTTTTAGCGGCGCTGCTGAGCCCTTTTTTGCGAAGCCACTCGACAGCCGCTTCCATATCGCCACCGGTTTCGGTAAGCGCTTTTTTACAATCCATCATTCCTGCGTTTGTCATTTGACGCAGTTCTTTTACCATTGCTGCAGTAACTGCCATGGTTATTCTCCTTTGGTTTCTTCAGCGACCTCTTCAGGCGCCTCTTTTTCGCCTTCGGTAACCGCTTCTTCGGTGACTTTCGCCATCTCTTCTTCGGTTACTTCCTCTTCTGTTTCAGCTTCCTGTGCAGCCAGCTCGCGGCCCTCTATGATCGCATCGGCAATTTCGCGGCAGAAGAGTTGGATAGAGCGGATCGCATCGTCGTTACCTGGAATCGGATAGTCGATCACATCTGGATCACAGTTGGTGTCCAAAGGCGCTATAACCGGAATATTCAGGCGACGCGCCTCTTTGATGGCGATACGCTCTTTTACGGCATCGACGACAAAAAGAAAATCAGGGAGCTTTTTCATATTTCGAATACCACCCAGGTACTGCTCGAGTTTATCTTTTTTTCTCTTGAGCATCAGGGCCTCTTTTTTGGTCAAAAGCTCCATCTTGCCGGTCTCTTCCATCTCTTCGATCACTTCGAGTTTGCGGATCGATTTGCGGATCGTCTGATAATTGGTGAGCATACCGCCAAGCCATCTGGTCTGCACATAAGGCATACCGCAACGTGTCGCATGCTCTACGATCGCATTGCGCGCCTGCTTTTTCGTACCGACGAACATGACCGTTTTACCCTCGGCTGCCGCATCACGAACTACATTGTAGGTGTAACGGAAATATCGAAGAGTTTTTTGCAGATCGATAATATGAATGTTTTTTCGTACGCCAAATATGAATTTCTTCATTTTTGGGTTCCAACGACGTGTCTGGTGTCCAAAGTGCATACCGCACTCGAGAAGGTCTTTCATGGTTACCATGGGTTCTCCTTGAGAAAATTTTGATATTGACTGTGCCGTATATGGCCAGGTTTTTACGTCAAAAGACGTTCCTCTGTGCCCATCAACGCGAAATTGCGCAACCTGTCAAGGATTGACACATGTGAGGTTTCCCAAAAAGGGAGTGCAATAATACTAAATCGGTGCTGAATTTCAGCTGTATTTAACGTATGGCGTCCGATTACCTTTTCATTGTGTGCTTTGCAACTCCTCTAGCTTTCTCTTCACCGCTTCCACGTGCCCTTTTACGCGCACTTTCGGCCAAACTGCAGCGATTTTTCCATGTGGATCGATGATGAACGTCGATCTGATAACCCCTTCATACTCTTTGCCGTACAGTTTTTTAAGGCCCCATGCACCATAGGCTTTCAGGACCTCTTTGTTCTCGTCGCAAAGGAGCGTGATTTTGAGCTCCTTTTTCTCTATGAATTTTCGATGCTTTTCGCAAGGGTCCGGGCTGACGCCCAAGATTACAGCATCGAGCGACTCGAATTCGGGCATCGCCTCGGTAAATTCGCAAGCTTCGGTAGTGCATCCGGGGGTTAGATCTTTGGGGTAGAAGTAAAGAACGATCCATTTACCCTTCAAATCTCTTAAGCATATCTCCACTCCGTCCTGGTTCGGCAAACAGAAATCAGGCGCCTTTTGTCCAACTTCGAGCATAATCGATTCCTCATTTTTTTTGCGTTAGTATATCATTATGGAAAAAGAAAAATTGTTACGCGAAATAGAAAAACTGCTCAGTTTCGACGGCAACGACACGACGATCAATCCCGACTATCTCGAACTCTTCACGATGGAGGAGCTCGAGTCGATCAGACGTGAGCTCGAAAGAAAATATGAAAACATGGTCAAAGATAATCTCGAGTGGATGCAGCGGTTCAAAAAAGAGTAGAACGAAAATAGCCTTGAATTGCTACATCAAGCTCTCATCGTCTTTTGCCTCCACTCCCCTGGCCTTCGCTTCGGCGGCCATGATTCCGGCCTCTTTTTCGCTGATGAGATTGCCTTCTTCGTCGTATAGTTTTCCCGTACACACCCCGCAGCTGGGGCTTCTGGCCTTCCCTACAAAGAGGTCGATATCCGGATGCTCTTCGAAAAACTTCTCGGCGTATTCGACGATGGGACCGGTCCGATCCTCTCTGGAAAATTTCGTCAGGGCTTTGACGCCCTCGGGGGTGACAGTGAGGTCCATCGCTTCACGCGGAGTGCCGAAACAGGCGTCTTCGGGGCAAAAATATACAATCTCACACCCCTCTTTTTCGAGTTTTTCGATAAGCTCGGGGTTGCCTTTGCGCTCACCGTTGTAGCGGCAGTTTTTTCCAGCCAGACAGGCGCTGAGGGCTATTTTCTTGGCCATCAGAAAATCACCAC
>Ga0256842_1001001_pt1 | contig 23951 bp, 22 predicted proteins | sample 4559240metaG_FD_185973 | JGI IMG/M metagenome (GOLD analysis project Ga0256842, IMG submission 185973) | Hydrothermal vent microbial communities from Guaymas Basin, Mexico - 4559-240 | ecosystem: Environmental > Aquatic > Marine > Hydrothermal vents | place: Mexico: Guaymas Basin | collected... | reverse complement strand
AAAAGAAAAATAGGATTAAGAGAAAGACTTATTTTAGCAGAATCTTTAAATATCTCAGAAATTTATGGTTTGGTTAAATTTTTAAAAAAAGTTTTTCCTATAATTATTTTAATAGAATTTATAGGAACAATTTTATTATTCTTTCCTTTCCTTTTTAAATTTAAAGATTTTAATTTTGCTTTTTTTGCTGCTTTTTTTCATTCTATCTCAGCCTTTAATAATGCCGGTTTTTCAATTTTTCCTGATAATTTTATACAATTTAGAAACAATTTTTTTATTAATTTTATAATTGCTTTGCTTATTATTTTAGGAGGGTTGGGTTTTTATGTATTAGATGAATTATTATTATACATTAAAAAAGAAATTAAAATGTTGAGTATTCATACTAAATTGGTTCTTTTAAGTTCAATTATATTTATATTTCTGGGAGCATTAATATTATTTATAAATGTTTTTAACTGGAGTGACCTAACTTTTAAAGAGAAATTTTTAATTTCCTTTTTTCATAGTATTTCAGCCCGAACAGCTGGTTTTAATACTATAGATTTATCCAGATTTTCAGAAGGCTCTCTATTTTCTCTGATATGCTTAATGTTTATAGGTGCTTCTCCTGGAGGTACAGGAGGTGGTATAAAAACAATTACCATGGTAGTTATTTTGCTTTCAGTATATTCTTATATCCGAGGATATAAAGAGGTAGTAGTTTTTAATAGAAGCATAAAAGATAACCAAATCCACAGGGCTATGATAATATTGAGCTTAGGATTTTTTTATACTACTTTTATGGCTTTGTTACTTAGTGAATTGGAAGAAAAGCCCTTTCTTGCTACTTTATTTGAAGTGATTTCTGCTTTTTCCACAGTTGGACTTTCTATAGGAAATTCTCAAGGATTAAGTTTTTGTGCAGATTTTTCTAACATTGGTAAATTATTAATAATTTTAACAATGATTGTAGGAAGAGTTGGTATTTTAAGTTTTATGTTGGCTATAGCTGGAAAAGAAAAAATAAGGTATATTAAACATCCAGAAGCGAGGTTATACTTATGAAGGTTAAAAAAGTTTTTGGAGTTATAGGTTTAGGAAGATTTGGTTCCAATGTAGCTAAATTATTAGCTGAAGCAGGAGCTGAAGTAATAGCTTGTGATATAAACGAAGAAAGAGTTAAGGCTATTTCAGATCTGGTTTCTAAAGCCTTTATTCTTGATGCTACAGATGAAAAAGCCCTTAGAGAATCAGGTATTGCTAATGTGGATGTAGCTATAGTCAGTATTGGAGAGAATATAGAAGCAAGTATTTTAATTGTGGTTCAGCTTTTAGAATTAGATGTAAAAGAAATTATAGCTAAAGCTGCAACCTCTATTCATGGTAAAATTCTTGAAAAACTCGGTGCAACAAGGGTGATTTATCCAGAAAGAGATATGGCTATAAGATTAGCTCATTCACTTTTAATAGGTGGTTTTATTGAAGAAATACCTTTTGCTGAAGATTATAGTATATTTGAAATAAAAGTGCCTTCATATTTTATAAATAAATCTCTAAAAGACTTGGATTTAAGAAAAAAATATAAAATTACAGTATTAGCTATAAAAAGAGGAGATAATGTTATAATAAACCCTCCTGCTGAAGAAAAATTTATGGAAAATGATGTCCTTTTAATACTGGGTAAAGCTGAGAGGATATTAAAGTTATAAAATTTTATAAAATTTATCTTTTTCTAAATAATAAGTTTTATTTGCAATCTCCTTTAAAAACTCTTTATCATGAGAAACAATAACACAATTTTTAACATAATTTTTTAAAAATTCTATAAGTTTAAATTTGGTTTTTTCATCAAGTCCTGCAGAAGGTTCATCAAGAAGATAACAAATGGGATTCATAGCAAAAATTCCTGCCAGAGCCACTAATTTTTTTTCTCCTCCTGAGAGTTTGTAAATAGGTCTTTCAAGTAAATGATGTATATTAAATAAATCAGATATATTTTGCACTATTTTTAAAACTTCTTCTTTACTTTTTCCAAGATTTAGAGGACCAAAAGCTATATCTTCTTTTACTGTGGGACAAAATAATTGGGAATCAGAGTCCTGAAAAAGTAGACCAATCTTTTGTCTTACTTCTATAAAATCTTTTTCTTTTTTTCTTTCTTTTCCTAAAATTATTATTTTTCCTTTTTGAGGTCTTAAAAATCCTGTAATAATATAAAGTAAAGTAGTTTTTCCTGCTCCGTTAGGTCCGACTAAACCGACTTTATCCCCTACCCTAACTTCAAAATTAATATTTTTTAAAACTGGAAAAGAATTATAACTAAAAGTAATGTTTTCCAATTTTATTAATATATCTTCCATAATTAGCCTTTTCTAATTAAATAAAAAAATTAAAATAAATATTAAACATATAAAAATTCCAAAGATTATATCTTTTTTCTCCATTTTAAAATGATCTAAAAGAGGGAAAAAACCTTTAAAACCTCTGCAAAGCATGGCTTTATATACTTCTTCAGATCTTTCAAAACTCTTTAATAATAAAGCTCCTAATATATAAGCATAAGTTTTATAAGTAAAAATATTAGTTTTTGGATTAAAACCACGAGCCAAAACCGCTCTTTTTATTTTTATATATTCTTCATGCATAACAGTAATATAACGATAAAATAAAAAAAATACAGTTACTAATTTGGTTGGGATTTTAAAATGAAGCATAGCATGAGCAATATCAAAAATAGTAGAAGTAGCTAACAGAGCTATAGTTGCTAAAATTATAGCATTACATTTAAGTGTTATAGATAAGGCATATTTAATTCCTTTTAAACTTATTTTTAAAAATCCTAAATGAATATAAGGATTAGATTGATAAGTAAAAGGCAAAAATAGCCACATAAATAAAATAAAAAAATTAGCTGAAAAAATTCTATTTGTTAATTCTTTTAAATTAAGATTTGCTATTAAGATTAAAGACAAGGAAAATAAAAGATACAAAAAGGGAACTAAAAGCCCTTTAGAAATAGCACATAGTATTGCAAAAACAGTTAAACTTAAAATTTTTATTCTTGGATCAAGTTTATGTAAGAAGGAATTTCCCTCTGCAAAAACTTCAAGATGCATTCAAAATTTCTTATAATCTCTTTCTGGTTTTTAACAGAGCAATTATACCCCAAATTCCAAAAATGTAACCTATTCCACCTATTATTTCATGAATTTTAGCTTTACTCATGTCTTTTTTTAGATCCATAAGCATAGATTTTATACCTTCTGTTTCCTCAGCTACAACTTCCCTAACAATCTTTTTTAATTCATCTTTACTAATAGATGTCTGAATTTGAGAATTTTTGGATTTAACAATTTTTTTAGATATTTCTTTTTGAGAGGAAGTTTGATTCTTTTCAGTTACCTCTTTCAGGCCTTCTATTTCATATTCTGCTAAATGCCCCTCTCCTGCAATTAATTTTATTTTAACAGATCCTTTTTCATTAACTAAAACTTTAAATCTCCCTTTTTCATCAGTAGTAGTTTGTGCGATTTTTTTTCCTTGTTCATCATAAATTTCTACTAAACATTTTTTACAAGGAGATCCATCAGAAAAATATGATTCTCCTATAATACAGTTTCCCTCTCTATAACCAAAAACACTTACTTTATGAGCTAAAGCTGCTTTAACTGATATCAACATTAAAAATAAGCTAAATAATAAACATAACCTTTTATTCATAAATTGCCTCCGGTTTAACTTTTAGTAAATAAGTAACTACAAAGGCTGTGATACAACCTTCTATAATTGCTATAGGAAGATGTGCAATTAATAAAGCTTTGGCAACAGAAATAAAATTATGTTCTGTAAAATATAAAGCCAGGCTTGTAAAAATTCCTGCTAAAAACACAGATAAAGACCCAGCTAAAAAGCCTCCTATAAAGCTTAATTTTAAATTTTCTTTTTTTACAAAATTTCTAAATAAATACCAACATATTACAGCAGGGAAAGCCATATCAAAGGTATTTACTCCCAAGGTGGTAAGGCCTCCAAATTGAAACAAAAGAGCCTGAAGTAATAAACCCAAGAAAATAGCCAGAAAAGAAGTCCATCCTAAAAGCAACCCTACTAAACCATTTAAAATTAAATGAACTGAAGTAGGACCAATAGGCACATGGATTAAGGAGGCTACAAAAAAAGTGCTTGAAAGCACAGCAACTTCCGGAAGTTTCTTATTTTTGAGATTTTTTAATCCTATAGCTAAACCAGCTAAGGTTAAAATCCCTCCTGCTAAAAGAACAGGAGGGGATAAAACTCCCTCTGAAATATGCATTTTATTTTACCTCTTTTGGTTTTGAATAGGCTTTTACCCACATAACAGCATCAAGTTCAAGAGGATACTCTTTCCCATCTGAACCTTTCAAAGTGCCGCCATCTCCAAGAGCAGAAAATCCCCACCATCCAGCCCAAGGAATGGTATATTCAAAATAGCCATTTTCATCGGTTTTTACTACTTGAGTAACAAAAGATTCTGCTGGAGTTTTGACTCCTTTAGTATTTAAGTATTCAACTTCCACATCTATGTTAGAAGCTGGTTTACCATTGATGAAAACTCTCCCTCTAAAGGTGTTCCCTTCCCAAAGAGCAAAAGGTTTTACTAAAGGAATAATTTCAGCTTTAAGACCTATAGGTTTATCCCAACCATCTTCCATTCCTAAGGCAGAAATACATACCTTGGTTATCTGTTTTATAAATTTCTCTTCTGCAGGTTCAAAATATGGTGCTGGATCTACATAAATTTGATAAACTCCTGGTCTGTTAATTTTAAGATCAGTAATATACATATGAACTTTATTCTTGCTGCCCTTCATAGATGGAATCAGTTTAACCTTCCAATTGGGCTTAATTTTTTCTCCTCTTACAAAAATTCCACTATCAATAATTTTAAAATCCATATTAGGTCCGCCTTCCATAGGATGGGTAAATTTCGCTTCTATTTTAATTGTTTTAACCCTATCTATATTGTCAGTAGTAGGTTTTAAAAGTAAAAAATGAGCTTTTGCTAAAGATGTAGAAAATAGTAATATAGATCCTCCTAAAATAACATTTTTTAAAATCTTTTTCATAGTATGCCTCCTTTTATAAGAATATTTTTCTAATTTTTATCACTAATAAAAAAATTGTCAACTTTTATAAAAGATTTTTTTAATTCAAAATTTTTGGTCCTTTATTTATACTAATTTTTAAAAAGATTTTAGATCTCAAAGATATTTTTAGCTTGACAAAAAAATTTTCTTAACTATTATTTAATCTATGAAAGGTAAACTTTTTAGTTTTCTTATTTTTCCTATTATTTTAACAGGTATTATTTTTATTTCTAAGGTATCTTTTATAAATATAGCTAAAGAAGACTTTAAATGTCTAAAATGTCATAAAGGCTCTAAAAGTTTAGAAAATATTGTTAAAGAAAAACATATCACTTCAGCAGATCAATTAAAATATTTAATTAGAAAAGGACCCAAATCTGGATTACATATTACTGTTCCTGATAAAGATTTAGAAAAGGCTATTGAATATCTACATTTAAAATATAATGTCAAAAAAGAAAAAACAAAAAAGAATTAACTCAAAATTTTTGGAAGAAGAAATTTTTTCACTCTTTAAAAAAAAGAAAAAACCTCTCCTTTTAAAAGAAATTTATCATTTTTTAAATATTCCTTCTGAAGAAAGAAAAAAAGTAAGAGCCATTATCAAAGATCTCACAGAACAAGGGAAACTTGTTAGGATTAAACGGAGAAAATATGGTCTTCCTGAACATTTGGATGTAGTTAAAGGCACACTAAGAGTTCATCCTGATGGTTTTGGATTTGTAGAAACTGAAGATGAAAGAACTGTTTTTATACCTCCAAGAAAGATAGGTAAAGCTTTAAATGGAGATATAGTTTTAGTAAGAATTGATAAATCCACACCTAAAGGTCCAGAAGGAACAATTATTCAGGTTTTAGAAAGAAAAAGAAAAAATATTATTGGATATCTTATTAAACGCAAAAAACTTTTTTTTGTGGAACCTGAAGACCCCCGTTTTCCTTTTGAAATTTATATTCCCAAAAAACGATTACATAATGCCCAAAAAGGTCATTTAGTAGTTACCAAAATTATCCAGAATACTTCAGAATTTGGTCTTCCTATAGGAGAGATTGTTAAAGATTTAGGAGATCCTTCTAATTTAGAAACTCATACCTGGGCTGTGATTTATAACTATGATCTACCTCATGAGTGGAAATCTAAGGTGAAAAAAGAGCTTGCTAAAATTCCTGAAGAAGTAAGACCTGAAGATAAAAAAGGACGTCAAGATTTAACAAAAATTCCTTTAGTCACTATAGATGGAGAAAATGCCAGAGATTTTGATGATGCTATTTGTGTGAAAAGAACTCCTAAAGGTTATAAACTTTGGGTTGCTATTGCTGATGTGTCCCATTATGTTCAAAAAAATTCATTTTTAGATAAAGAAGCTTATTTAAGAGGGACCAGTGTCTATTTTCCTAATATGGTAATTCCTATGTTTCCTGAAAAGCTCTCTAATAATCTCTGTAGCTTAAATCCTCAAGTAGAACGATTAGCTATGGTGGTTGAATTAGATTTCAATCAATATGGAGATATTTTAAAAAAAAATTTTTATGAAGCAGTAATAAAATCTCACGCCCGTTTAACTTATACAGAAGTTAAACAAATGATAGTTGATAAAAATAAAGAAGTGATTCAAAAATATGAAAATTTATATTCTATGTTAGAAGTTGCAGCAGAATTAGCTTTGATTTTAAGAGAAAAAAGATTAAGAAGAGGAAGTCTTGATTTTGATCTCCCTGAACCAGAAGTTGTTATAAATATGAAAGGAGAAATAGAAAATATAGTAAAAAGAGAAAGGAATTTAGCTCACATGCTTATAGAAGATTTTATGATTATAGCTAATGAAGCAGTGGCAGAATTTTTAACAGAGAAAGGTTATTTTTTTCTCTATCGTGTACATGAAACACCTGATTTAAATAAATTGAAACAACTTTCTGAAATATTTTTAGCTTATGGAATAGAAATAGAGTTCCCTGAAGAAATAACACCTCAATTTTTTCAAGAACTTTTAAGTAATTTTGCAGGAAAACCTTATGCTTATTTACTTAATAATCTTCTTTTAAGATCTCTTAAGCAAGCCAAATATTCTCCAGAAAATGTAGGACATTTTGGTTTAGCTTCTGAGTGCTATTGTCATTTTACTTCTCCTATTAGACGATATCCTGATTTAGTAGTTCATAGGACTTTAAAAAAAGCTTTAAGGAAGAAAAAATCACCCTATAGAGAAGATGAACTTGAAATTATGGGAAAACATCTCTCAGAAAGGGAAAGAACAGCAGAAGAAGCAGAAAGAAATGTTCTTAAAAGGTTTCAGGCCTTTTTTATGAAAGATAAACTCGGACAAATTTTTGAAGGGATTATTACTGGAGTCACTGCTTTCGGTTTCTTTGTAGATTTAGAAGAATATTTAATAAGTGGAGTGGTTAGACTGATTGATATTCCGGATGATTTTTATGTGTTAGATGAAAAAGGAATATCTTTAATAGGACAAAAATCAGGAAAAGTCTTTCAAATAGGACAAAAAGTAAAAGTTAAAGTAAAAGAAGTAGATTTAAAACGCTTTCATATTAACTTTGAATTAGTAAATTAAATTTTCTATTATTTAGGCCAAAGTCTAAATTCTTTCAATTTAAGCTCTTTTCTTTTAATTTTACCGCTTATAGTTTTAGGAAGCTCACTTACAAATTCAATTTTTCTGGGATATTTATAAGGTGCTGTTTCTTTTTTTACAAAATGTTGTAGCTCTTTTATTAAGTCTTCTGAGGGGTTATATCCATCCCTTAAAACAATAAAAGCTTTAACAACCTCTCCTCTTATTTTATCAGGACTTGCTACTACTGCAGATTCTTTTACTGCAGGATGTTTAAGTAAAACACTTTCTACCTCAAAAGGAGAAATTCTATATCCTGAACTTATGATAATATCATCTTCTCTACCAAGAAACCAAAAATAGCCATCTTCATCTTTGTATCCCCTATCTCTTGTAAAATACCACTCTCCTTTAAAAGCTTCCTGCATTTCTTTTTCATCGTCAATGTATTCTTTAAATAATCCTACAGGGCGCTCAGGTTTAACCTTTATAGCAATATTTCCATCATCATAAGGTTTAACAGGTTTTCCTTCGTCATCAACTATATCTATGGTAAACCCAGGAGTTGGAAGTCCCATAGCTCCTTTCCTCATAGGAATAAATCTAAACATAGCTATAGTATTTACAGTTTCTGTTTGACCATATCCATTATAAATATATTGTCCTGTTGCTTCTTTCCATATATCTATTATTTCTGGATTTAAAGGCTCTCCAGCAGATACAAAATGTCTGACTGTGGGAAAACTTAAATCTTTTAAAGGAACATCTTTAACCAACATTCTATAAACTGTAGGAGGAGCACATAAAGTAGTTATTTCAAATTTTCTTAAAGTTTCTATCATATTATAAGGAGAGAATTTCTTATCACTTTTTCTGGCAAAAACAGTTGCTCCCATATTCCAAGGACCAAAAAGAGAAGACCAAGCAGCTTTTGCCCATCCTGTATCAGAAAGATTCCAGTGTATATCATCTGGTTTTAAGTCTAACCAAAATTTTCCTGTAATTTTATGAGCTAATGGATAAGAAACTTGCGTATGTAAAACCATTTTAGGAAGACCTGTTGTTCCAGAAGTAAAAAATATAAAAGCAGGGTCATCAGAAAAAGCCCTTTCTCCTAAAAAGGCATCACTTTTCAATAAATCATTAAATTTTTCCCATCCTGATCTATTATCAATGTTTATTAAAATGGTGTTAGAATTTGTAGCATTTACAGCTTCTTCAACTTTAAATGCATTTTCATTATCTGAAATAATAGCTTTTATATTAGTAGCATTAAGTCTATATTCAAGATCCTTAGGAGTTAACATTGTAGTAGCAGGAATAATAATGGCATTGATCCTCATTAAAGCTAATACACATATCCACCATTCATATCTATTGGGAAGATAAATTAAAACTTTATCTCCTTTATTAATTCCTAATTTTTTTAATCCTCCTGCTAATTTGCTTGAAAGAATTGTTAAATCTTCAAAAGTAAATTTTTTTAGTTCATTTCCATCTGTCCAGATAAGAGCAAGTTTTTTACCCCATCTATCAAATACATCTAAAGGAAAGGAAAACCTCTCAGGGATTTCTAAATGAAAATTTTTAATAATATCATAATAAACCTTTAGTTCTTCATACATAACTCTTCTCCTCCGTCTGGACAAAAAATGTTACGAAGTGAAATAAATTGTATTAAAAAGAAAAAACAAGAAATTAATAAAAATTTCACAAAATCTAAGAAGGTAAACTTTTACCCATAGTGGTTAAAGCTACATTAAGATGTAATACACCTTTTAAAGCTTGAATTTTGTCTGCCAATGTTTTTATTTCATTAGCCTTCCCCTTTACTAAAACCACTTCTAAACACCTTTCATGATCAATATGAATATGTTGTGTAGTAATAATTTTATTATAATGATCATGTTGAACTTCAATAAGCCTTTCAGCCAATTCTCTTTTATGATGATTAAACAAATAAGTTATAACTCCTATTACTTCTTCCTTTGATTCTCTCCATTCTTCTTCTACTAATTTTTGCCTAATCAAATCTCTAATAGCTTCTGAACGGTTGGCATAATGTTTTCTTTCTATATACTCATCAAAAGCTTTTAAAAGTTCTTTGGGTATGGATACTCCGAAACGTGCTAATTCTTCCATAGAGATATTCCTCCTTTTTAAATATTTATTTTTAGTTTTTATTAAAAATTAATATTTTATATTAACAAAAATTACAAAATTTGTAAAGATGATAAATAAATTTTTCTCAAAAAAAATTTATACTTATCATTTATTAAAAAACTTATTAACAAATCCAAAAAAAGCATTAAAATATATCAAAAAAATACACAGGAGGAAAAAACATGAAAGAATATAATGTAGCTGTAGTAGGAGCTACTGGAGCAGTAGGAAGAATGATGCTTACAGTTTTAGAAGAAAGAAATTTTCCTATCAATAATTTAAGACTTTTTGCTTCTCCTAAATCTAAAGGTTTAACTTTACCTTTTAAAGGCGAACAAATTCCTGTAGAGGTTTTGGAAGAAACCAATAGTTTTAAAGGTATAGATATTGCCTTATTTTCAGCAGGTGCTCAAAGAAGTTTAGATTATGCACCTCTTTTTGCCAGAGATGGAGCAGTGGTAATTGATAACTCCAGTGCCTGGAGAATGGATCCTGAGGTTCCTTTAGTAGTTCCTGAGGTAAATCCTCATGCTGTAGCACAATATAAAAATAAAGGCATTATTGCTAATCCTAATTGTTCTACTATTCAAATGGTAGTTGCTTTAAAACCTTTACATGATTATGCAAAAATAAAAAGAGTAGTGGTAAGTACCTATCAAGCTGTTTCTGGAGCTGGGCAAAAGGCTATTAATGAACTGGAAGCCCAGACCAAAGCCTGGTGTGAAGGTAGAAGTCTTCCTGAGCCCAAGTATATCCCACAAACTATAGCTTTTAATTGTGTACCTCATATAGATGTTTTTCTGTCTAATAGATACACCAAAGAAGAAATGAAAATGGTTAATGAAACCCAAAAAATTATGGAAGATCCTAATATTGGAGTTACTGCAACTACTGTAAGAGTGCCTGTTTTTTACGGACATGCAGAGGCTGTAAATATTGAAACAGAAAAGAAAATTACTGTAGAAAAAGCTATAGAACTTTTAGAAAAAGCTCCAGGAGTAATAGTTTTAGATGATCCTGATAAAAAGCTTTATCCTCTTCAAATTGAAGTAGCAGGAAGAGATGAGGTTTTTGTGGGGAGAATAAGAGAAGATTTTTCTATAGAAAATGGCCTTAATCTTTGGGTAGTAGCAGATAACTTAAGAAAAGGTGCTGCTACTAATGCTGTTCAAATTGCAGAGGTTTTAATCAGAGATTATCTGTAAATGGAAATATTGGTAGAAAAATCTGCTCTACCCTATTCTCTTACTCAGGAAATAATTAAAAAATATCCTTATTCTATAATTTCTTCTTATGAAGATTTTAAATGGGAATTTAAATCTTATCCAGAGCTTGTTTCTCTTGGTAAAAAAAGATTATTCATTATGAATTATAAGGGAAAATTTTTTAGAAAATGTCCTGGCACCAAAAATTATTTTTGCTGTGGTTATAAGATTTTTCATTTCGCTGAAGGGTGTCCTTTAGATTGCACTTATTGCATTTTACAGTGTTATTTTAATAGACCAGGAATTAAACTTTGGGGAAATCTTTTAGAAGATGGTTTAAGAGAGCTGGAGGAGGTTTTAAAAAAACATAAAGAAGAAAAAAAGGTTTTAAGAATAGGAACTGGCGAATTTGCAGATAGTATGGCTTTGGAGCCTATCTGTAAAGTTTCAGAAAAATTGATAAACTTTTGGCAAGAAAAAGATCCCCTTGCTGTTTTAGAATTAAAAACCAAAGTCGCTTTGCCAGAAGAATATTATGCTAAATTTAAACCAGATCCCAGAATAATTTTTGCTTGGTCTATAAATACTAAAAAAATAGTTAAAGAGGAGGAAAAGAAATCTGCCACTTTGAAAGAACGTCTGAAAAGTGCTAAGCTTGCTATAAAATATGGTTTCACTGTAGCCTTTCACTTTGATCCTATTATTTTTTACGAAGAAGCAGAAAAAGAATATCCTGAGATTTTAGAAGAAATTTTAAATAACATACCTCTTGATAGAATAGCTTGGATTAGCTTAGGAACTTTGCGTTATCCCAAGGAATTAAAAGAAATTGCTGAAAGCAGGTTCTCTGATACTAAAATTTATGCCTATGAATTTATAGAAGGTTTAGATGGAAAAAAACGTTATTTTATAGACTTAAGAATTAAACTTTACAATTCCTTAGCAAAAATTATTAAATCTGTAGAAAACCAAGTTGCTTTTTATTTTTGTATGGAAGGAGAAAGAGCCTGGGAAGAGGTTTTAGGAAAAAAAATTAAAGCTTCTGAAGATGTAGCAGCAATTCTTGATGAAGTAGCTATAAGACTTTGTGGTTAAAATCAAAAGGAGGTTTTTATGAGGATTGATGGCAGAAGACCAGAAGACTTAAGACCTGTTAAGTTTCAATTAGACTTTTTAAAAAATCCTTTAAGTTCTGTTATAGTGGAATTCGGGAACACCAAAGTTCTTTGCACAGTTAGTTTAGATGAAAAAGTTCCACCTTTTCTTAAAGGGACAGGAACCGGTTGGATCACTGCTGAATATGCCTTTATCCCCGGTGCAACCACTGAGAGAACTCCCAGAGAAACTATGGGAAGAAAAGGTAGATCTATGGAGATCCAGAGATTAATAGGCAGAACTTTAAGAGGGATAACTGATTTAACTAAATTAGGTGAAAGAACTTTATGGATAGATTGCGAAGTATTAAATGCTGACGGAGGCACAAGAACTGCCTCTGTAACAGGAGCTTTTGTAGCTTTAAAACTTGCTGTAAAAAGACTTTTAGAACGTGGGGTTATCTCAGAAGATCCTATTCTGGAATATTTAGCAGGAATAAGTGTTGGTAAAATAGGCGATGAATTTTATTTAGATTTAAATTTTGAAGAAGACGTATTAGCAGAGGTGGATGCAAATTTTTTTATGACAGAATCAGGTAAAATTGTGGAAATTCAGGCTACTGCTGAAAAAAGGCCTTTTACCTGGGAAGAATTTACTAAAATGAAAGATCTTGCTTTTAAAGGAATACAGGAGTTAATAAAAAAGCAAAAAGAGGTGTTGGGAAATGGATAAAAAAACTCTTTTAATAACTACTTCCAATTTAAACAAAGCCCGTGAAATTAAAGAAATTTTAAAAGACCTCCCTTTGGAAATTAAAACTTTAAAAGATTTTTTTGATATAAAGCCACCAGAAGAAACAGGAAAAACCTTTTTTGAAAATGCTCTTATTAAAGCCAAATATTATGCAGAAAAAACAGGTTATCTATGTTTGGCTGATGATTCTGGATTAGAAGTAGAAGCTTTAAATGGAGCTCCTGGTGTGTACTCTTCAAGATTTGCTGGAGAAAATGCAACAGATGAAGAAAATAATAAAAAATTATTAGAAGCTCTTAAAGATATTCCACCTGAAAAAAGAAAAGCAAGATTTGTATGTGTTATGATAGTTTATCATCCTTCAGGAAAATATATTAAAACAGAAGGAATATGGGAAGGTAAAATAGCATTAGAACCAAGAGGCTCTTTTGGATTTGGCTATGACCCTTTATTTTTGGTTCCAGAATATAATTATGAGAAAACTGCAGCAGAAATTCCTTTAGAGGAAAAAAATAAGTTAAGCCACAGAGCTAAAGCTCTGAAACAATTAAAAGAATTCCTACCTAAATTTTTAAAAAAATTAAACTTAAAATGAATAAATTATTAAATAAAATTGAGAAACAATTTAAAACTAAATTTATTTATCCAGAAATTTTTCATAAAATAAATATCTTAGGAATATTTTCTAAGAAACTTTCTTATTCTTTTAATTTTAGCTCTTTAAATTATAATAATTCTTTTAAATTTTTCTTTCCAAAACAAATTCATAGCACTGATATAATAGAAATTACAGATTCAAAATTTTTTGAAATTCCCCTACCCTTTTCTATAAAAGGTGATGGTGTTTTTACTGATAAAAAAAATTTGTTTTTAGGAGTGAGAACAGCTGATTGTGTTCCTATTTTATTAGCTGCTATTGATAGAAAATATGTAGGTATAATACATGCTGGTTGGAGAGGGTCTGTAAATAAAATTTTAGAAAAAGCTTTAAAAAATTTTTTTAAATTAAGTTATCAACCCTCAGAAGTCTTTATAGCTATAGGACCTCATATAAAGGTATGCTGCTATGAAATTGGAGATGAGGTTATAGAAAAACTAAAAAGTAATTTTACAAATTTTGAGGAATTTCTGGTTTTTAAAAATTCTAAAAACTATTTAGATTTGGAAAAATTAAATCTTTATCAGGCTATAAATTTAGGAATTCCTCAGAAAAACATTTGGATTTCTAAAGACTGCACTTATTGTTTAAATGCAGAGTACTGGTCACATAGATATCATGGAGAAAAAAGAGGTTTTCAAATATCTTTAATAGGAATAATAGAGCAATGTGGTTAGGAATTTATACTCTTTTATATTACTTAGGAGCTGGAATTTCATTACCAAAGGAATTTTTAAAAAGACCTCCCAAAATTCGGGGAAAATGGCTTAAAGATAAATTAGCTATTTTTCCTACGATTTTTTCTGAAAAAGAAATAATCTGGATTCATGCTGTTTCTGTAGGAGAAGTTGTAGCTGTTTCTAAATTGGTTAAAAAGCTTTCTAAAAGATATGATATTCTTTTAAGCACTATTACAGATACAGGGCAAAAAGTTGCTAAAGAAAAATTTAAAGATCTTCCTGTAAAAACTATCTATTTACCCTTAGATTGCCCTTTTGCCATAAAAAGAACTTTGAAGGCTTTTAAACCAAAAGCTCTTTTAATTGCAGAAACAGAGCTCTGGCCTAATTTAATTGTAACAGCTTCTAAGCATGTTCCTGTTTTTTTAATAAATGGAAGACTTAGTGAAAAATCTTTTAAAAATTATCAAAAAGTAAAATTCTTTATAAAATCTATTTTAGACTGTTTATCTTTTATTGCGGTACAAGAAGAAGTTTATAAAGACCGTTTCAAAGCTCTGGGGGTTTCTGATAATAAAATTTTTGTAACAGGTAATACCAAGTTTGATATAGAAATTAAAAAAATTGATTTTTTTTGGGAAAAATATCTTATAAAACCGATAATTATTGCAGGAAGCACTCATTTTCCAGAAGAAGAATTAATTACAAAAAGTTTTCTTAAACTTGATAACTCTGCCACTCTTTTAATAGTTCCAAGACATCCTGAAAGATTTGATGAAGTAGAAAATACTATAAAAGGATTGATAAAAGGGTATGCTGAAACAGGATTTTTTAGATTAACTTCAGCTTATATTAATAAAAAAGATTTAAATAACTTTAAAAAACTTATTATTCTTGTTGATAAAATGGGAATTTTGGGATCACTTTATAGAATATGTGATATAGCTATTATAGGAGGAAGTTTTATTCCTCATGGAGGACAGAATCCTTTAGAAGCTATTTATTGGAAAAAACCTGTTATTTTCGGTCCTTCTATGGAAAATTTTCCTTTTGTTAAAGAATTTTTGAAAAAAAAAGCCTGTATTCAAAGTGATAAAGAATCTTTATTTTATCATTTAAAAAATTTAATTGAAGATAAAAAATTACAAGAAGATTTAGGAAAAAGGGCTTATCAAATTTTTGAAACAAAAAGCGGGACTACAGAAAAAATTTTAAAATTGCTTGATAAATATGGACTTTCTATATCAGAATCAGGTTAATTTAACAGAATTAAAAGAAAAACCGAATTTAATATCTTTTTCTTGTTCATCAAGGGCATACCTGGAGAAAATTTCAAATATTTCCTTTTCACTTGCTAAAAATGCTTCTACAAGTTCTGGATCAAAGTGTTTACCCTTCCCTTTTTCAATGAATTCCATAGCATCTTCAAATTTCCAAGCCTTTTTATAAGGTCTTTCTGAGGTAAGAGCATCAAATACATCTGCTAAAGCTACAATTCTTCCGTATAAAGGTATATTTTCTCCTTTTAAACCATAGGGATAACCTGTTCCATCCCATCTTTCATGATGGGATAAAGCAATTATTGCACCAACACGAAGATAGGGATTTTTACAATCTTTAAGCATTTGGTACCCAATTATGGTGTGTTTTTTCATAAGTTCCCATTCTTCAGGGGTTAATTGTCCTGGTTTAAGCAAGATATTATCAGGAATTGCGAGCTTTCCTATATCATGAAGTGTAGAAGCATAAAAAAGTATTAACTGTTTCTTTTTGTTAAGTCCTATTTTCTCAGCAAGAAGTTTAGAATAATGAGCCATCCTTACAATGTGCACCCCTGTAATTGTATCTTTGCATTCTGCAGCTTTACCCAAAAGGATTAAAGCTTCTTTTTCTCTTTCTTGAATGGTTTTGGTAGCCTTTCTAACCTCTTCTATCAATCTTTTATTGAAATTTTTTAAAACATTATGTGCTTCTTTAATTTTTGCTAAGTTTTTAATACGCACTTGGAATTCAATTGGATCAAAAGGTTTACCCAAAAATTCAGTAGCTCCGGCTTCTAAAGCTTTAACCTTTATTTCATAACTTTCTCCAAAAGCTGTAATCATTACACAAATAATATTTGGATCAAATTGATGAATAGTTTTTATCATTTCTATTCCATCTAAATTAGGCATCATATAATCTACCAAAACTATATCAGCTCCTTCAAATTTGATAAATTCTAAAGCTTCCATTGGATCAAGAAAAGTCTGGATATAATATCCCAATTTTTTACACAATTCTTCTATTAATAAAAGCATTACTTCATCATCATCTACAGCAACTATCCTCAAATTTTTTTTTATTTCCTTTTCTCTTGTTTCCATGATTTATAAGCTTCTTCTAATTTTTTAGCTTCATATTTAAGATTTTCAAATAATCTAAAACATGTTTCAATTTCTTTCATACGAGCTTTCTTCTCCAACTTTTGGCTTAATAAATACAAACTGTCTAATCTTAAAGAACCACTACTTCCTTTAAAATTATGAGCCACTTTAGCTAATTTTTCACAGTCTCTTTCTTTAAGGCATTCTTCTATCTTTTGTAATCTATGTGGTAAAGCTTCAAAGAATTTATCTACAAGTTTCTCAAGAACCTTTTCAGAAAGTCCCAGTTCTAATTTTGCTTTTTTAATGAAAGAAACATCTTTCAAAGGTTCTTCTTTTTTAACTTTTTTATAACTTTCTTCTATTTCAACCTTAGCATATTTTTCAAGAATCTTTTCAAGATCCTTAGCTGAAATAGGTTTAGATATATAATCATCAAAACCGGCTTTTAACAGTCTTTCTTTTTCTCCAGCAAAAGCATGAGCAGTTAAAGCTATTATTGGTATATTTGTAAATTCTTTTTTAATTTGTTTCATAGCTGTTTCTCCATCCATTACAGGCATGCTAATATCCATAAAAATAAGATCATATCTATTCTTTTTTACTTTATTAATCGCAACAAGTCCGTTTTCAACAGTATCAAACTCTACACTGTATTTTTTAAGCAGTTCTTCTATGAGAATTCTTGCAATTTCATTATCTTCAACTACAAGGACTTTTGCTTTAAATCTCTTCCTTACCTTTTCTTCTGTTTCTTTTTCTACATCTGCAATTCTGACTAAAACATTATATAAATCTAAAAGCTTAGATGAAGTTACTTTTATCTTTTCATCTTCTATTTCTATAGCTTCATCACTGATCAAAATTAAATTGCTACAATCTGGAAAAAGATCTAAAAATTTCTTTAGATTATCAATATTAAAAAAAATGCCCACATCAAAGTGCTTTTCTCCGCTGCTTATTTGTTCTAATTTTAAATGGTAAAAGGGTATTTTCCAAAGATCTAATATATGAGCTATTTCTTTACTTTTTGAATCTTCAGTTTCTTCTATAAAAACATTTTTTAATCTATACAACTCATTTATTGAAACTTCAGGAATACATTTTTCAAATTCTGCTGTAAAATAAAAAGTAGAACCTTCACCTACTTTGCTTTTAACTTTTAACTCTCCTCCGATCATTTTGACTAAGGATGAAGCAATACTTAAACCAAGTCCTGTTCCACTATAGTTAGATGCTCTATCTCTGTAGATTTGAGAAAATTTTTCAAATATATCTTTAAGCTTTTCCTCTGGAATACCTATTCCTGTATCTCTTACTTCAAACTTTAAAATTTGACTGTTTTCTTTATCTTTTACAACTTCAATTTTTATTTCAACTTCTCCTTTATCTGTAAATTTTATAGCATTGCTTATTAAATTGTTTAAAATTTGTCTTAAAGCCTGAACCGGAAAAATTAAACATTCAGAAATACAAGGATCAAAATTATATATATAATTTAAATTTTTTTGTTCAGCTTCAGGAGTAAAAACTTTAATTATTTGATCAAGTTCTAAATATGGATTCACATTTGTATAACCCAATTCATATTTTCCTTCTTCAATTTTAGCCATATCTAAAATGTCATTTACAATAACTAATAAACTTTGTACTGAAGATTTTATAATTTCTACATAACGTCTCTGTAAACCAGTTAAATGAGTTTGATTTAAAAGCTCTATAAATCCGACAATTCCTGTAAGAGGTGTGCGGATTTCATGACTCATTTTAGCAAGAAAATCGCTTTTTGCTTTGCTGGCTATTTCTGCTTCCTCTTTAGCTTTTAATAATTCTTTTTCCATTATTTCTCTTTTTTTAATTTCATCTAACAATTGTCTATGTTTTTCCTCTAATTCAACCTGACTTTTGGCTAATTGTGAATATAATGTTTCAATATGTTCTATTACAGCACAAAAAAGATTCTCCTGTTCCTCAAATTCTTTTATTTTTTGAAGCAAATTTTCATAGAAAGATTGTTTTCTTTTTTTTAATTTTATCTCTTTATTTATAAATGTATCAAATAAATGTTTAATTTCATTTAAAATTTGAGAAGTATCTTCTTCCTGTTTTTCAAGATCTTTAATTTTCTCTACAAATTCTTCATAAATAGATTTGGTTGTCATAAAAAATTTCTCCTAAATTTTCTTCTTTTTAATCAATTTTTATTAAGGGGGCTATTTTTTCTTTTTGTATATATGAGTACTACACACTAAACAAGGATCAAAAGATCTAATTACATGATATATCTCTACAGGGTTTTCTTCATCTTCTATTTCCATACCTAATAAAGTTTGTTCTACCACTCCTAATCTACCATAAGAATCTCTCGGGGAAAAATTCCAGGTAGTGGGAGTAATTATTTGATATCTTTTTATTTTACCATTTTCTATAACAATCCAATGTCCTAAAGCTCCTCGTGGTGCTTCAGTAAATCCCACTCCTAAGGTATTAAGTAAAATATCATATTTTTTATAAACTGGCTCTTCTGGGTCAACTTTATTTAGCCAGTTTTCTAATGCCTTTATTAATATCAACGATTCTTGAAGTTTAGCTAAAACTCTTACCAATATACTTGCTTTAAATTTGTTAAAATAGTCAAGTATGAGAGGATCATTATTAATAATTAATCTTGCTAAGGATCCTACTTCTACAACATTATTATCATAACGGGGAGACTTTATCCAGCTATAGGCTTTTAATTTATCTATATCTGGTTGAGTTTTACCTTCTAAAGGGTATTCAATATTTTTATCATTTGCATACCAAGAATATTCTATATGTTCTGCTATTTTTTGAGGATCAAAAGATTTACACTCACCATTGAAATAACCACTTTTAAAGAACAGAGTTCCATCAGGTTCCTCAAATGCTCCAAAACAAAGAAACTTTCCTATACTTACTCCTAATCTATCTAAACTAAGTTCTTGGGCTACACGAATAAAAAATCCTATATCGCTTTCAGCATGATCTTTTTTCTCTTCAAGCCACTTTTCTACATCTTCAACTTTTTTATTTTTCATCCATCTATCTAAGGAACAACCTAAAAATTTTTTTTCAAGAAAATCTTTAAATTCATTTAAGATTCCTAAAGCACGAATTATTTCTCCAAAAGTTAAACTTTTAGTTACTCCTCCAGGTTGAAAAGCAAGCGCATTAGGCCATTTTCCTATTAAAATTCCTAATAGCTCAAGCAATTTTTTTCTTTCTTTTATGAAAGAAAGATAAGACTCTCCTTTCATAGGAGCAAAACGTTGATAAGCTTCTTTATAGAAAGATAAATTTTTATATTTTTTATTTATAAAGTCTATTATGAAATATAAATAAAAATGGGTTAAATTACTTAAAATAATTTCACAGGCATGAGAAATATTTCTTAAATAATAAGCATTAGGCGGCATTTCAGCTGCGTAGGCATTTTTTAAAGCTTTAGAAGCTGCGATAGAATGTGATAAATTACAAATTCCGCAAATTCTTGGAGTAAAAACAAGAGCATCTATAGGATCTCTTCCTTCTAAAATTATTTCAAATCCTCTAAACATTACACCAGATACATGCACATTTATAATAGTTTTATTTTTTATATCAACTTCTATCTTTAAATCACCTTCAATCCTTGTAAAAGGGCTTAATACAATCTTTTTACCCATAAAATATCTCTTTTTTAATCTATCCTTTTAAAAGAAATAGCATTTTTCTTTACTCTTTCAGGGGTTGCAGCTTTAGCAAGAGTTGAAATTCCAATATACCAGGCCTTAGGAACATCCTTAGGTAAAGTAACAGGAATATCAGCAATTTTTTTAGTTTCAAAAAAGGGAACTGATCCATCAGGAAAATCTGGAGAGGTACAGGCTATACACGGAAAACCACCTCTCACACAGCTTCCTGTTCTTCCAAGCCAGAGACGAATATTACAGTCTGAAAAACAAACAGTTCCTTTACATCCAAGATGTTCAAATAAGCAGCCTTGTTGTCCAAATTCTAAAGCTGAGGCTTTAAACTCATAATATTCATTTCTTGGGCATCCATGATGAGATAAGTGGTTGTAAAATTCCTTAGGCCTTTGGTATTCATCCAGATCTTTTAGAGAAAGTTTTCCAAATGTTATCATGCCAAGGGTCTCCATAAGCCAATCTGGATGGGCAGGACATCCTGGTATGTTAATAACAGGAAGTCCAGATTTGGAGGTATATTTAGCACCGAGGAATCCACCCTTCTGATTTCTCAAAAATTGTAATCCAGTTGCTTCAGTGGGATTAGAACCTGCAGCTGGTATACCTCCAAAAGAAGCACAGGTACCTAAAGCTATTAAATATTTGCAAACCTTAGCTAAATTTTCTAACCAATCTTTGAAAGGTTTATCATTCCAAATAAAGTATTTTCCAGAGTTCTTAGGTCCTAAAGGTACAGAGCCTTCTACAATTAAAATATCTAAGGGTATTTTACCATTGAGTATTTCTGTAAACAAGCCAAATATCTCGTCTCCCATATCCGCACTTAAAGATGGATGCCATAAAAGATTTAATTTTAACATTTTAAATCCTGTAATAATATCAGGTTGTTCGGCATTTAAAAAAGAAAAAGTATCTCCGCCACAACTTAAAGCTTTTAACCACAATACATTCATCATAAGTTAAAAAATTCCTATAAAAAAATTCTTAATAATCTAAATTAATTTTAAAACTTTTTTAAAAAAAAAGCAATAACATAATAACACTAAAAATGTCTTAAATTATTAGAAATTTTGTAATAATTCGCAAACTAAGTTTTTTTGAGAGAAAAACTCTTTTTAAGAAAAGATAAAGAAAAAAATTTTAAGAGAAAGTTATTAAGTAGTTTATTTTTAGAGTGCCGAGGGCGGGATTTGAACCCGCACGGGATTAACTCCCACTGGATCCTGAATCCAGCGCGTCTGCCAGTTCCGCCACCTCGGCATATTAGTTTTTAAAAATCGGGGCGACAGGATTTGAACCTGCGACATCCGGCTCCCGAAGCCGATGCTCTCCCAGGCTGAGCTACGCCCCGATTAATTATATTAATAAATTAACTTCAAATCTTCTCTTGTCAAGCTTAAAAATGTTTTTATATAATTCCAATCCCCTTGCAAAAATTAAATTAAGCTTTAAAATTTATTTTTAAAAAAAGGAGGAGTGCCCGAGTGGACGAAGGGGTGCGACTGGAAATCGCATGTACGGGGCAACACCCCGTACCGCGGGTTCGAATCCCGCCTCCTCCGCCAGAATATAGAACACTAAATAAAATGATTTATCTTGCTGAATTCTGGAGCTTTTTAAGCCCTGTATCATTTTTATTAAACAAAATAATTACACCCTTATCAATTTGATGAATTCCGACAAAACAAGGTAAAAGATTGAAGTTTTGGAGAAAAAGCGAGTAAAACAAAATTCCAGTGCAAAACAAGGTAAAGGGCTTCCTCTCTTTATTGGCAAATCTGCTGTGTTAATATGTAATGAAAAAGCAACATTATATCAAGGAGATTGCTTATGAAAATAAAGTTTTTTCAAGAATTAAAAGACAACACATTTTTTATAAAAACAAAGGTGTATTTACCGGATAAGCCAGGCTCCTTAGCTGATCTCTCCAGGCTGTTTTTTAAAAATGTAGTAAATATCACTTATTTTCATTACAATCGTTCTGAACATCCTAACAGAGTAATTGTTGAGGGTGTTAGTAAGAGCCTGGAAAATTTAAAAGACCTTGAGAGGTGTTTAAAAGAAAGAGATTTTTTTAGAGAAAAATATGAAGAAAATTTGGAGATTACAGAGCTGAAAAATCTCTTAAAAATCGCTGTTTACTTGGAGCATAAGCCTGGAACACTTTTCAAATTTGCCAAGTTGTTAAAAGATCATGAGGTAAATGTGGTTTTTATGTTTTACAGTGAAATGCTTAGCGAAAATCGTGCAGAGATAATTATTTATTTAAGAAATATAAATGAAATTGAAACTCTTCTCAAAGTGCTTAAAGATTCAGGGTATTATTACAATGTGGAATATCTGGATAAAAGTGAGGAAAGTACAGAGAGGCTTATAGGATTAAATTTAGTTGAAAGATTTTACTTAAAAATAAAAGAAATTTTAGGAAGTGAGGAAACAGAAAAGGTAAAAAATTTAGTAGAGGCCTCTAAAAGTCTTTCTATGCATCTTCTTGAATTTAATAAAGAAGCCGGGAAACATCTTGAAGTTGGCCAGATTTTTTCAAATATTTTGGCTTTTGCTTTAAGCTCAAGACTTAAAAGAGGGGATAACTTTTTTTATACTTTCCTCCCTGTCCTTCCTATAGGGAAAGTGCTTCTTTATGCCTTTAGAATGCCAACAGGAGGCAATGTTTATATATTAAAAGCCTCTAAAGATAGGGCTGTAATGATTGATGGCTCCTATGGAATTTACTATGAAGATTTGAAGAAAATGCTTCTCAATCACGGAATTACCCCTCAATCTATAGAGAAGATTTTTCTTTCTCATGCTGATGCTGATCATGCCGGGGTTAGTGGATATTTTGAAAGAGAGTTCGGGGCTAAGGTGTGGATGCATCCTCTTGCATGGGAGGTAATAAAAAAAGAAAACAGGGCTTATGGAGTAAGAACCCCTATAGAACGCCTGAATGCTCACTTTACAGTTCTGGTAAACCACTTTACTGAATTTTTACCTCCAGAAAAACCAGAGTTTTTCAAGACTGAAGTCATGGGAGAGGAAGGGGGATTTAAAATAATTGATAATTTTGAAGTATTTGGGTTACACTTTAAAGTTCTTGAGAGCTGGGGAGGGCATGTTCCAGGGCAGGTATTTTTCCTGTGCAAAGAGGCGGGCCTTCTTTTTACAGCTGATTATCTTCTAAATGTTGCCTCTCTTAGAGAAGAAGAAAAAAGATTTTTAAGTATACCCAAGTTTTTGATGACAAGTACCAATGTAAATTCTTTACTTTTTAGAGAGGAAATGAAAGCTTTAAAAAACCTCGCTCTTTCTCTAGATAAAGAACTTCAAGAAAAAGACAAAGGGATGTTTATTTTCCCTGGTCATGGTGATTATTATCCTGCAAGACTACTTATTAAGGAAAGCTTTTAAAAAGAGTTCATTTACCTTATTTTAATCTGCGTTAATAAAATATTTCATATTCTAAATCCAAAATTCCCGCTTAAGGTTGAAGGAGTAAACTTTATTGTGAAGTCTATTCAAAAATTTTAAAAAAATCTCCCCCAAAAATTAACTCTTCTTAAAAAATTCGTAAAAATTAAAAATAAACCCAATTAAAATCCCTACTTTAATTATTTTCTAAGCACAATACCCCCATTTTTTAAAT